>WNFJ01385261.1_pt1 | contig 28947 bp, 21 predicted proteins | sample 5400461 | NCBI WGS metagenome assembly WNFJ01 (sample SAMN13153349, study PRJNA577476) | soil metagenome | isolation source: 115 cm saprolite on Douglas fir-dominated hillslope | place: USA:California | collected 2013-09-17
CGACCAACGTCGCCTTCGCTCCAAACGGAGATTTTTATGTGGGTGATGGCTATGGCTCGCACCATTTACTGCGATTCTCCTCGGACGGAAAATTTCTTGGAGAAGTCGGGCGGCCGGGCCACGGTGACGGCGAATTCGACACGCCACACGGCCTCTTCGTGGATACCCGCGGTGGGGATCCAATCCTTGTGGTTGCGGATCGCGGGAACCGGCGCGTGCAAACTTTTTCCTTGGACGGCTCACATCTTCGCACCATTAAAGACGAGCCGCGGCTCCGTATGCCTTGTCACTTCCATACGCAAGGGGACTGGATGGTCTGTCCGGATCTCGACAGCCAGGTTTGCATTCTGGACCGCGAGTACAAGGTCGTTATGCAACTGGGAGACGGCCGCGCTTCGAATGGGGAAGTTGGCTCACGCCGCAGGCAGTCGCGCAACGAATTCACTGCTGGGCAGTTTATCACGCCCCACGCGGCAATTTTCCTTCACAACGGCGACATTCTAGTTGCCGAATGGCTGCCAATTGGGCGCATTACGCTGTTGCGCCGCGTCTGAGTCTGCCCGGACGACCTCGCGCACAATTCTTACTGCTGTGTGGTATCGGCCTATTTCTCGTGATCGCGACATAGTTCACGATCAGTGCTGATCGATGGCGGCCCATGTGGGCTCCTCCGTGAGGGAGCAAAGGCAAAGGCTACACCTGGGGCTAAACTGACGTCTAGTTCTTGACGGACTGCGTCACGCCAAATTGGGGCGGCGGTTGTGCCAGTCCGTTGTTTGCTCGTAGGCGGCGCCCACGCGATAAACCGTCGCTTCATCCCAATGCCGCCCCATGATTTGCAGGCCCAGCGGCAGCCCCGCTGCGGAAAATCCGCAAGGCAGGGCCAGCGCCGGAACGCCCGCGAGATTCCCGGGCGAAGGCATGCGCCAAAGAATTTCCCAGAGCGTGATGTTGCCCGCCGGCACATCCCTCGCGGGAGCCCGATCGGTCAACACATCTTCCTGAATGGGATTGGCCTCCACCCCGGTTGAGGGGGCAAAAATCACATCTACCTGCTCGTAGGCTTTCTCGAAATCGCGGATAATGTAACGTCTCACGCGTTGCGCCTGCACGTAATCGGCGGCGCTTACGTAGCGTGCGGCGTCCCACTGGGCCTTGTTGGTATCCGTGTACAAATCAAATTTTCCCAGGCGAATGTATTTCGAGTGGTAGGCGAGCGGCTCGCCAAAAATTATGGCAATTTCCGCCCCCACCGCGTATTTCAAGTGCGGCAAATCCACTTCGCTCACCGTTGCTCCCTGACGTTCCAGCGTCTTTGCGGCCTCGCGCACCGAGTCCGCCACGTCGCGCGTGGAATATTCCAGGAAATAGTTTTTTGGCAGGCCGATCCGCAATCCCTTGACTCCCGCACGCAAGCCTTTGCGGTAATCCGGCACCGGTCTCTCGGAACACATGCGGTCTGCCGGATCGGCTCCGGCAATTACTCCCAGCATCAGCGCGTTGTCCTCGACCGATTTGGTCATCGGCCCGGCGTTGTCGAGGGACCACGCCAGCGGCGTCACGCCGTACCGGCTGACTCGTCCGTACGTTGGCTTCATGCCGACGATGCCGCAGTAGCCCGATGGCAGGCGTATCGATCCGCCTGTATCGGTTCCGAGCGCGCCCGCGCAAAACGAAGCGCAGACCGCGGCGCCAGATCCGCTGCTCGAACCGGAAACCGAACGCTCCAGATTCCATGGATTGCGTGTCGGGCGTTTTCCGGTCAACGGATTCACATCGTCGCCGAAAGCAAACTCCGACATGGTCAGTTTTCCAAGCAAGATGCAACCGGCCCGCTTTAGGCGCGCCACGGCCGTGGCGTCATATCGCGTCACGTTGTCTTTGAGGATTTTCGAGCCGCTTGTCGTGAGATGCCCGTTGGTGGCGAAGATGTCCTTCACCGCGACGGGAATTCCATGCAGCGGCCCGCGATAATGCCCGGCGATAATTTCCTTTTCCGCGGCTTGGGCCTGCGCAAGCGCTTCGTCCTTAAGCACGGTGATGAACGCATTAACCGCGGGATTGAGCGCCTCGATTCGATCAAGGTACGCTTTTGTCAGCTCCACGGGAGAAAGACTCTTCGCGCGCAAAAGGGGCCCCGCCTCGGCAATCGTGAGGTAATACGGGTTATTCGCAGCCACAGGACTCTCCGTATTTTAACTACGCGCGAAACATCGTAAGAGGTTCTTCCTCGTCGGGATCGAATTCGCGCAACACCTGCAACTGTTTGAGGTTGAATTCAAAGAGCGGTCTCATTCTTCTGATGCGCTCTGGACTTAAGGTTTCGCCAGTCAGTTCGGAAGCGCCAATCAAATTCGTTTCCGACAACGGCTCGGGAACTGCTTTCGGGCCGCCGCAGCCGCTCAACATTGCGCCCGCAGCACCCAATGTTGCACCGCCCTTGAGCAAATCGCGGCGCGTCAAGCTAGATTTCGTTTTCCCGGTTCGTAGAACTTGGGGTTTTTCTCGATTGGTCATGGGAAACACCTCGGACGCTCGGGACGCTTGCGGTTTAACGCGGGGCATCATAGGCCGTAGATTGAGGCAAGTCAACGAAGCGAAACAGATGGTGGGGGCGGGAACGGGAATCGCCGTCAATGGCACGGCAATTCAACACAATAGCAAGTCATCGCACTCAATCCCAATTGCCCTTGGATGGTCTCTTGATCAGCGGGTTGTAGGTTCGAGTTCCCCAGTTCGCCAAACTTCCCGTTTTGTTCTTTCTTTTCAACCCAGGAAAGGCTCCTGGTCACCACGTTGAAATTCTGGCAACCCGTTGGCCACGCGGGTGTCAGCCGATAAACCAACTCGTCTTCATTGTGTAATTGTAAGAAGAAATAGACACGCTATGCGTGAGCGCCCTTGACTCTCACGCGCTGCCGGAATCGGCTGAATTCGAGTTGGCGATGGTGTTTGTCTTTGGGCGGCTCGTCCGTCCCGATCATGGCTTCAGACAAGTAAGGATATTCGCGTCCACATTCCACACACCAGGCGCGGAAGAAAGGGCGTTCGGATGCCAACTCTCCACTTGCAGAGGGATTGGCAGGGTCAATCGGTTCTGCAAACAATGGGATCGGATTCTTGCAACCCAAACAATTCACGACCCAGTAGCGGAAAGAGGACTTATTCTCGGTCATTATAAAATACTCCTAAGAAAATGCTGACCGGCGAAGGTATTCGGCTCGCCGTCAGGCGGGGGAGGCAAAAGATACACCGTGACGGCTTTTCGTGCAAGTTGTAAATGGCCACAGTTGCAGTGGTTCAACGTGACGAATCATAAGGAGATACTGAGTTTTTAGATTTGTCTTTCGGGAATGCGTAAGAGGGGTTTTGAAAGCCCGCGAGTTCTGAAGAAAATATGCGAGAAGGCTTCCGAGAGATACGGGACCAAATGCTGCAGTTCGTAATTCGCATCCCTCCGGTGGCCTTGCCGCGGCACAACGAAAAGCGCGGAGTGAAATTTTCGCTTCTCGATCCTTTCTATCATCGCTGGCAAATAATCGCCTACTCGCTTGCCCTTTATCATTCCCGCTAGCAAATTTGAATTCGACAGGAAAAAAGACAAGTTGCGCGTGGTATGAAGTGATATCCCCAGATTCTTGGCAAGACGTACCAGCGTGGAAATCCGGTTCACGTGATAGAAATCGATATCATGCGAACAAACTACGAGGTGTTCCGCTCCAGCAATCGGCGGCGGAACCTTTGCAAACCCTTCGAGCCGGTTTCCATTCTTACGCGCATTCTCCATCCATGCCATCAGCAGTGTTGCATACGGTTTGCAGGGAGAAATTCCTTGCTTGTTGAATATCATCTCGCGATAAGGGATGCGTCCAACGGAGTCCCGGGCTTGTATGCCCAACTCATGGCTGGACGATATCCACTCGAAAATTTCTCCTAACCAGTCTGGATTCCCCGTTGCCGCGTCAACTCCGTACGATAGATACAGATCCTCATTGGCGTAACGATGCTTGACCAGTTGCCCTGCTTGTATCTTCGGCAACTTTGGATCATAGCGGGCGGGGACGTGAAAACAACCTACACCAAATTGTTTTGATGGCTTTTCTGTGTACTCAAAGCAAATTGCTCCGCCGTCCGCACTTGGTTCCACCACCCGGTAATTGTAAATTGCCGCAAAGACTCGAAAGGCATAAGAGATTCTTGCTCGTACGATGCTCGTGATTTCTTCACCGAATCCCAAGCTGACCGGAGTGGGTGCGTTCATCTTAGAACTCTAGAGTGTTTCAAGGGGACAATCCGCTGTCGTTCAGAAATTTTCCACAGCTTGCGCATTGGGGGATGAAGAGACCTGCCTGTCTCTCCCAATCGGAGTTCTAGCTACGAGGTCAGAATGAGACACGATTATTGTTAATGTCGCATGACTCGGTGATAACGATTAACGAGATGCTGTAAGGTATTCCACCAGCTCTTTTCACCTGGGGGATGCCACGGTGCTCTTACAAAACCACTGTGCCGAAACAGAACTGTGCCAGCTCAGGGTTCACCCCGCACTTAGCCCAGCACAGAATGGCTTTTTACCTCGATGCAGTCAGGGGAATCCCTGAGTGGAGGGAAGGTACTTACCCGTAGAAGTGTAATTGGAGCAGAGCCAGCCTCACGCTGAGAGCGTGTCGGAAAACCCAGGGATCTATTCTTTCCGGAATTATCCGCCCCAATATTTAAGGTGTAGACCGGATTGTGAGGGGTCGCTGTATCAGTTACGGTGCTGGTCGGGCCCGAGCCTCCCTGCAATAGCGAAGTTGATTCGAGCTGAGAGATGTGTTCGGGAATTCAGGCCTCGGTTGTATGGGGTTTCCAAACAAAATGGGACTCCAACGGCGGTAGCTTCTCTGGGGGTAACAATGGGCATGCGGAGTCAGCAGTGGCCGTGGTTCGCGATCCTGGCCAGGACCGGCAGGGAAAAGAGGGCGACCATGCTCTTGGAGAACTCAGGTTATGAGTGCTATCTGCCTGTCATCAAATTTACCCGCCAATGGTCCGACCGTTTGAAAGAAATTGAATTGCCCATGTTTCCTGGGTATCTCTTCTGCAGGATGAACCCGCACGACCGGCTGCCCGTGTTGATGACGCCAGGGGTGATGCAGATCGTTGGAGTAGGCAAAACGCCCATTCCTGTTGAAGAGCAGGAGATTGCCGCAATCCAGCGCGTTGGAAAGAGCAGCATGTCAATAATGCCCTGGCCGTATCTGCAAGTCGGCCATGTCGCTCGAATCGAAAGTGGGCCTCTACGGGGTTTAACCGGAATCGTGATCAAAATCAAGTCGGGATTAAAACTCGTCCTGTCTGTTGGTTTGTTGCAGCGTTCGATTGCAGTCGAAATTGATCGCAGCTGGATCGGCTCGGCATATCCTGTCGGACCAGCGGCACATCAGACGGGGTCTAGCTCGATTAACTTCTCGTCCCATTAATCCAATCAACCTGAAACCGCGGAAGGTCTTCCGTCTTCGCAATCAGCGGCGGAGACCAAACAAGGCTCGATTTCGCTCAAGTGAATAAAGAGATGGTAATGCACCTCCTTGTGTTTGTCGTTGCGCTACTAGCATCTGCGGTCTTTACGCGCTTGGTCCGCGATTTTTCCATTGCCCACGGATGGGTCTCCGTGCCGAGTTCGGATCGTCATGTTCATTCTCGTCCGATACCGCGCTTGGGTGGAGTCGCTATTTTCCTCACACTCTGGTGCGTGGCTCTTCTTGCGCATTGGCTGCCAGAGCGCTTCAGCCCGCCAGAGTTTCCTTTGGCGCAGCTCGCATTGAAGATACTGGGGCCTGCCACCATCATTTTCGTTCTTGGTCTGATCGACGATTTCTGTGGACTCAGCGCATACACCAAGTTCGCAGTGCAGGCAGGGGCAGCTGTGCTTTTGTTTAGCAATGGCCTCGGAATCTCCCAGTTGTCGATCCTCGCGGGTCATCCTCATATGGGATGGCTGCTGGGACTTCCGCTCACAATTCTTTGGGTTCTGTGGATTACCAATGCCTTCAATTTGATTGATGGCCTCGATGGGCTAGCTGCAGGATCGGCGCTTTTTTCAGCCCTGGTGACCTGTGTTGTAGCGTTTCTGGGCCACAATGAAGTAGTTCTCATTCTGACGCTGGCCCTAGCGGGCGCAATCGCCGGATTTCTGCGATACAACTTCAATCCAGCCTCAATTTTCCTCGGCGACTGCGGCAGCCTGCTGATTGGGTTCCTGATAAGCGCCATTGCCATTGCCGGATCACACAAATCTCCGACCATGGTAGCGGTTGCGATCCCCATCGTCTCTCTTGGGCTCCCGATTTTGGACGTCACCGTCGCGGTGGTCCGGCGGTTTTTGAGCTGTAAGCGATTATTCGACGCTGATCGTGAGCATATTCATCACAAGTTACTCGGCCGTGGTATTTCCCATAAACAAGCGGTCCTGGTGCTTTATGGCGTAAGCGCGTGCTTCGGCCTGTTCAGTCTCCTTCTGCTCAATCCAGGAGGAACCGCACTTGCGGCGGTGCTAGTGGTGGTTGGAATTGGCGTGCTGATTGGGGTCCGGCAATTGGGGTACTACGAATTCATGGAACTGGGACGCGTAGCCAACCGCACCCTGAATCAGCGTCACGTGATCGCCAACGGCACTAGCATTCGTCGGGCCGTGGACGCCTTGGAGTCGTGCACTTGCCTGCCACAATTCTGTCAGATATTGAGGCAATGTCTTGAACCTATTGGATTCGATGGTTTCGGTCTGTACATATCGTCAGGATTGCCGGCGGAGGTGGAATTGTTTCCGTTGATCCGAGTTAACGGGTCCAAGCTCCAATTCTTTTGGGATCAGCTACCCGCATCATCAGATACAAATTGGAGTTTGGCTTTCAGCCTGATGAAACGCAACGGCAAGCGGTTGGGAGTTTTCACGCTGTATCGAAAAAACACGGCATCACCTCTTTGGATGGATCTCGAAGTCTTCACGACGACTGGATTTTCCAGCGCAGTTGCTGCCTTTATGGAGAAAGTGCAAGATTCCTGGCCCGTCAAGGCGCAAAAAGAACGGAGTCCGATACCTGCATTTGAAAAAGCTGGCGCCGTAATAGCTTCGAGGAGCCGCCAATCCGTCGCGGTTCCAAGTTCTGGCTAGAGCTCAAAATCATGATCGTGACGAGAGTCATCTCGATTGGCCTGACAGGCTTCTTCCTAATCACGGGTGCTTCTGCGCAAACTCCCCTGACGCCAGAATCGCACGGGCCCAAAGCGAAGTGCGACGATCAGGTACGCTCCACCTACTTACTAGGACCTGATGACTCACTGGACATTTCCGGGCCGGAATTGACTGAGGTGGCCAACAAACCAGTCCGCATCGACAGCGATGGTGACATTCAGGTGCCACCCGCGGGACGTGTCCATGTGGCCGGGCTGACCGTGCAGCAGTCCGAGGAAGAGCTCAACAAGGCTCTAAGCAAGTACATTCGGCAGCCCCAAGTTGCCGTCGCCATAACCGAGCTGCGAAGCCAGCCGGTGTCTATCCTCGGCGCCGTAAACGCGCCGGGCGTTCACCAGGTGCAGGGACATAAGACCTTGCTAGAGATGCTATCGCTGGCTGGGGGAATCCGGTCGGACGCGGGGTACAGCATCCGGATCACCCGGCAACTGGATTGGGGCTGCATCCCACTACCCGGAGCTGCACCAGATCCCTCGGGCCGATTCAGTGTGGCCGAAGTCAACTTGAAGAAGATTATGGAGGCCAAAAATCCAGAAGAGAACATTCAGATTTTTCCGCGCGATGTCATCTCCGTCCCGAAGGCGGAAATGGTTTATGTAATCGGCGACGTGAAACGCTCGGGTGGATTCGTTCTCGGCGAGCACCAGTCCATCTCCGTGCTACAGGCGCTCTCGCTTGCGGAAGGGCTCAACGGAACTGCTGATTCGCGCCATGCCAGAATCCTGCGACTGAAGCGCGACGCCGACCAACGGGAAGAGATGCCCGTGGACGTTAAGGATGTTCTCAACGGGAAGAAACCAGACGTCCCACTTCTTGGCGATGACATTTTGTTCATTCCTGGCAGTACGGGCAAGAAAGCTGCCCTTCGAACCCTCGAAGCAGCCATTCAAACAGGAACTGGCCTAGCCATCTGGCGCACGCCTTGAAAATCTTCTGTGAGGCACAGAAATGAAAGTTCCCGAATTTCCTCTAGAGAAACCTGATGGAGGTTTGACCGAATTCGACTCGCGGGCGAGCTGGCCCCCCGCGGTGTACAGGCCTGTGAAGCCAGCTTTGGGGGAGGCCACTGCCGCGCCGGGTTACGATAGTTTGCAGGACTACTGGCACATTCTATTCCGCCATAGAAAGACATTGCTGAGCTTTGCTCTGGCCGGACTGCTTGGAGCGATCGTAATCAGCTTGGTGCAGACACGGATTTACCGTGTCAGGACCTCTCTTGAGTTCCAAGGTACAAGCTTCCTTGAAACGAAGGGCTCCACCGAATCCTCCGGGAGCTACTCCACACCAGAGTCCTATATGGAGACCCAGGTCAAGCTTCTGCAGAGCGAATCACTACTCGAGCACGTAATCGACAAATTAAAGCTGCAACAGCAGCGTCCTTCCGGATGGCGAGCATTAACCACACGTCTGCCGGAAAGGGAGGAATTGATCCGCAAGATACAGCGAAATCTGACAGTGCGGACATCCGGCAACTCGCGCCTGCTGGAAGTGCTGTATGAGTCGCCGGATCCCAAGGGGGCAGCAGACTTCGCGAACACGCTGGTCAGCGAATTCATCGAGCTAAGCCAAGAGGAAAGGTGGAAGGCCGCCGAGGGCACCGCCGTCTGGCTAACAAATCATTTGAACATTATGAAGACCCAGTTGGAACAGTCAGAAGCGCAGCTTCACGATTACGCGCGCACATCCGGGCTAACATTTACCTCGGAGAAGGATAATCTAGCGGAGAATAAGCTCAAAGAAATACAGGATGAGCTGTCCAAGGCCCAGGCCGACCGCATCGCCAACCAGGCAAAATTTGAAGCGGCGAAGAGCAAGCCGGTGGATTCGTTGCCGGAAGTCTTGGAAGACCCAACAATGCGTGAGTACCGCCAAAGGCTGACTGACTTGCAGCGGCAGTATGCCGAACTCAGCGCAACGCTGACCCCCGAACACTACAAAGTGCAGCGCGTGCAAGCGCAGATCAACGAACTAAAGTCCCAGATGAAAACAGAGCGCGCCAACGTGCTGCGACGCATCGGTAACGAATATGCAGCCGCGATGCGCCGCGAAACCCTACTCTCCCAGGCCCACTCGCAGCAGGAGAAGATCGTGGCGGATCAATCAGAGAAGGCAATCCACTACGACACGCTCAAGCGCGATGTAGATTCTAACCGGCATCTCTACGAAGCAATGCTTCAGAAGGTAAAGGAAGCAAGCTTGGCCAGCGCCATGCGCGACAGCAACGTCGTGGTGGTGGACCGCGCCAGGACGCCAATACTCCCTTACCGTCCAAGTCTGCCAGTGAATACTGCGATTGGCCTGTTCAGCGGTGTGCTCCTGGGTTTTGGATTCCTGATTCTTCGTGAACGTATTGACCACAGGATAAGCGCTCCCGGCGACGCACAGGTCTATTTGGATCTACCGGAGTTGGGCGTTATACCCTTGGATGAGGGTGCTGTTTCCAAGCAAATCCCTGGCAGTCTGCCGCCGCATCGTTCCGTCCCGGCCATCCCCCCCCAGAGCGTTGGGAAGTCCCGTCTGAGTGATTGTCCCGAACTGGCAACTTGGAAGCGCAAGCCGTCTCTTGTCGCTGAATGCGCCCGTACCACGCTGACTTCCATTCTATTGCCCAGTAAGAATGGAGAGGGTCCTCGCGTCATTGTTCTTACAAGTCCGTGTCCGGGTGATGGCAAAACAACCGTGGCTTGCAATCTCAGTATCGCTGTGGCGGAGATCGGTCGCAGGGTGCTCCTGATCGATGGCGACCTGCGTCGCCCCAGACTGCATAAAGTTTTTGGCGTAGCCAACAACTGGGGCCTGAGCGACGTGCTGTGGGCGGGCACCCAGCTAGAAACGGTTCCCATCGTGGACGTTGTTCGCGAGACTGAAGTCTCCGGTCTTTCCCTCCTGCCTGGAGGCAGTCGTGGCAACGCCGTGCCGTCGAATCTTTTTTATTCTCCCCGTATGTCGAGGCTATTAGCGCGCCTGCGAAAGGAGTTTGACATGGTCATGATTGACGCGCCCCCAATGATCCATCTCGCTGATGCGCGGGTGCTGGGCCGGCTCGCCGATGGCGTTATTTTGGTGGTTCGCGCCGGACAAACTACGACCGAGAGTGCGCTATTTACCCGTCAGCGCTTCGCCGAAGACGGCACACGCGTTCTGGGCACCGTATTAAACAGCTGGGATCCACGAACCACCCGACGATACGGCTACGGAAGTTACCACGATTACCGGGCGTATGTGGGACAGTAGGTCAAAGCAAGTGAACTCCGCTGTGCACGCTGTTCGCCCCGAACAACAGTTTTTTAAAAGAGCGCACGCACTAAATAACCTCATCCATCACCATGCTCTTTGACTCGCCCGCGTATTTTGTTTTCCTAATCCCTGTTGTGCTGGCCTATTGGCGCTTGAATCGCCGTGAGCAGAACATCTTTCTACTGCTCGCGAGCTACTTCTTTTACGGGTGGTGGGATTGGCGCTTCCTTGCACTGATGATCGGCAGCACAACGGTGGATTTCCTGATTGCGCAGAAAATCGCGCCCGCTCGGTCAGGCCTTAATCGTAAGAAGTGGTTCATCTTTTCTCTGCTGCTGAATTTTTCCATACTCGGAACGTTCAAATACTTTAATTTCTTCGTGGATTCCTTTTCAGCCGCGCTAAATACCGTGGGCTTCCACAATGTTCCTATGCCCCTCATCCGTATCCTTCTTCCACCGGGTATTTCTTTCTATACCTTCCAGGAAGTCGCATACATCGTGGATGTCTATAAAGGCAGGCTCGAGCCCGCAAAGTCGTTTGTCGAATACGGCTTATTCGTCAGCCTATTCCCGCACCTGATCGCAGGGCCAATTCAGAGGCCGGGGCACCTGCTTCCTCAAGTCCAGCGCGATCACAACTTCGATGCTGACCGATTTTTTGACGGCCTGATGCTGATCTTTTCCGGTCTTTTGCGCAAATGTGTAGTCGCGGACAATTGCGCTCTGCTGGCCAATGCAGCCTTCGGCGGTCAATTCGGAAAACCAAATCTGTGGATTGTTCTAATCGGGACGTACGCATTCGCCTGGCAGGTGTATGGAGATTTCAGCGGCTATAGCGACATTGCGCGGGGCAGCGCTCAATTGATGGGCTTCCATTTCATGGTCAATTTCAGGCAGCCGTTCCTGGCGCGCCGGCTCCAAGATTTCTGGCGGCGCTGGCACATCAGCCTGAGCACTTGGCTTCGCGACTACCTGTACATTCCGTTGGGTGGCAGTGCGGGTGGAAATTGGAAAACCTCCTTGAATCTTCTGACGACCATGATTCTGGCCGGGCTTTGGCACGGCGCAAACTGGACATTTGTAATTTTTGGCGCGATTCATGGCGTCGTTTTGGCTGTCGAGCGTTATATTTTCCCGTCCACGAAAGACTCGATGGATGCGGCTCGGCCCCAACGATTTATGGGTTCGTTGTGGCTATGGACACAACGGATCTTAACCTTCAACATTTTTTGCTTGAGCTTGGCGTTCTTCCGGGCCACGTCACTCAGTGCGGCGGTACAGTTTCTGGCGGGACTGTCTGATTTCGCCTGGCGGAGCGAGTACGCCTCTGCGTTCCTTATGCTGTGCCTTTTCGCCATACCTTTATTCGTTGTGGATTTGCTGATGGAAGCCAGCAACAAGGAATACCCGTTTGCAAATACTTCCTATGCATTTCGGACCGGGCTGGCGACTGCGGCACTATTAGTATTGGCACTTTTTTCGGCGAACAATCTCAATGCCTTCGTCTACTTCCGATTCTAAATCCACGGCAATTAGTTGCGCGAAGACCTTAGTGGGGATCACTGCGCTGCTCATCATTGCCCTCGAGATTTCCTCCGCTTATTTGCTCAAGCATAAATCGGTCACCTATGCGCGAATTTCTCGACAATATGAGGGAGCCTTGGAGATGCGCCCCGCCCAACCTGGCGCCCCCCCATCTGTTCTGATGGTGGGCAATTCCTTGCTCCTGCATGGCGTCCAACTGGATCGCTTGCGGACGTTGACCTCCTCCAGCATGCGCATATACCCCATTTTTCTTGAGGCTACCGGGTATTATGACTGGCTGTACGGGCTGCAGCGGCTGTTCCGTCAGGGGGCAAAACCGCAGATTGTCGTCGTCGGTGTCGGCGTGAACTATTTTCTCGAGGACGGTGTACGTCATGATTATGTTCCGATGCTGTTCTTCGATACCCGTGACACGCTCGAAGCTGCTTCGGATTTACACCTGGATCGCACGGCAACGAGCAATCTCCTGCTTGAACATACGAGCACTTTCTGGGATACGCGCAGCGTCGTTCGAACGCAGATTCTCAGCCGCGTGGTTCCTCACCTTGAAGATCTCTTCTTGCTTGTAAATCCGCGGCCGGCCATTCCGGAAAGCCGGGAGTTTGAAGCGATTACAATTCCTCGTTTGCAAAGGCTGCGCGAGCTTTGTGAAGCGCATGGAGCCAAGCTGGTGCTTCTAGTCCCGCCGACTCTTTCCTCAGAGACTGCGGTCAGCCAGATGGCCTACGCTGCGCACGCGGCCGGAGTGGAAATATCAGTCCCGATTGATCCAGCAGCACTTTCGGCAAGATTTTACCAGCGGGATGGAATGCATCTCAATTCCGACGGCGCAGGGCTTTTCACATCAGCCCTGGCAAAGGATCTTCCCGAGAGGATCGTGAGTCGCGACACGCTGGCAGCGCGACACTGAAAGCCACTTGCATAGATCTTGTACTGCAACTATGCGGATCTCTGGTCAATGAGCACTGAAGCCCCAAATGTACTGACAGCGCAGCAAGGCGTCCGTCCCTCCTTGCGCGCGGATTTTAGCTGGATGTTTGTGGGTAACGCCGTTTACGCGAGCGGCCAGTTTGCGACACTGATCCTGTTGACCAAGCTGGTTCAGCCAGAAATGGTGGGACAGTACGCTTTGGGCCTCGCCTTGGTATATCCCGTGATTCTGCTCGCGAACATGCAACTACGAGCCGTTATGACTTCGGCCCCACGCGTCGAGACCCATTTTGGCCAGTACCTTAGCCTCCGCCTGCTGACTACTTCGTTGGCACTCGCGATTATATTCGCCATCACTCAAGTCCTAAGGTATCGCTGGGAGCTAACAGCGGTCGTCATGATGGTGGGTGTAGCGTATGCGGTCGAAGCCATCAGCGATGTGTATTACGCGCGGCTGCAGCTTTACGACAGAATGGCAGAGATCTCCAAGTCATTGATGGCAAGGGCGCTGCTGTCTGTGCTTGGACTGGCAATCGCAACATACATCAGTAGGAGCCTTCTGTGGGGAATCGCCGGCATTGTTCTAGCGCGCGCAATCGTACTCTTCGGCTACGACATTTGTGAGCGTACCCACGGTCTGGCCTGGCCGTCCAAGCCATTCTCCCGAAACGAAGCGCTGACACCGCGTTTCGACTTGGGGGTGCAGCGCAAATTGCTTTGGGTCAGTCTTCCTCTCGGAATCGTGGTGCTCTTAGGTTCTTTGAACTCCAACTTGCCTAACTATTTCATCAAACATGCACTTGGGGAACGGGAACTGGGCATTTTCTCAGCGGTGGGATTCGCGGTTTCAGTAGGAAACATGGCAGTAGTGTCGCTTGGGCAGTCTGCGTTTACCCGGCTAGCCAGGTCGTACGCGTCAGGCAATCTCATAGCGTTCGGATCGCTCCTCGGCAAGCTCCTAGCCATTGGCGCAACACTGGGCGTGTGCGGAATCATCATGTCTAAATTGGCGGGGCGCGAGATACTTACCATCCTGTTCCGGCCGGAATATGCCGAGCGAGCTGATCTTCTTCCCTGGATCATGGTGGCAGGTGGCGTCCTATACATGGCCCAGTTTTTGGGATTTGGGATGACTGCCGCCGGTTTTTACAATTCGCAGGTTGCGCTGAATATCTTGGCCAATCTAAGCCTTTTGGTGGCCTGCTATCGGCTGGTTGCGCGGCAAGGACTTCTGGGCGCGATCATTGCGATGTTAATCGCTGCGGTGGTGCAACTTGGCGCGAGCGTCATAATTCTAGTGGTTGCTATGCGAACGCGCCCACAGTTGTGCGCCGCGAGGGTTGAAGCAGCATGAAGCCGTCAGCACAATTCCGTTTCACTGGAACGGAGAAGATGATCAGTGACTGAGCAGAGGGACATCTGCGCATCTCCTGGACATCGCAGTTTTATAGTTCAGGAAGCGATGCCAGGGTTTCGGCCGGGATACGGGGGAGTGTTGGGGCCGAGCCTGCGTCGGCCCTGGCCTTCGCGACGGTCTAATAACCATGGAGCCGTAAGCTCTCTTGTCGGAGCAGAAGAGTTGTCTGTTCTCGGCAAGCTTGCGTTCGCTTCCCTTTGGCTCCTTGTGTTTGCCATGCCATGGGAAGACGCAATCACAATCTCTGGTTTTGGTACCAGCGCACGTTTGATCGGGATGATCACTGTCGGCGTCGGGGTCTTAGCAATCATCGAAAGGGGGAAGAACAGACGCCCGGCAGCAGGCCACATCGTAATGGGACTATTTGTCTTGCTGGCGGCGCTGAGTTATCTGTGGAGTCTTTACCCCGAAGGGACACTTATCCAGGTTTTCTCATACATCCAGCTGTTTGCAATGGTGTGGCTGATCTGGGAGTTAGCCCCTCGTGTGAAAGAACAGATGTGGTTGATGCAGGCCTATGTCTTTGGAACCTTTATTTCGGGAATAGACACACTATACCTGTTTCTTTCTCACCAGGAGTCAGTCTATCAACGCTATGCCGGCGCTGGCTTAGATGCCAACGACTTGGGGCTAATCATGGCCTTGAGCATCCCCATGTCGTACTACCTGCTCATTGAGAACAGGGGGTGGATCGCTTGGGTGTGCAGAGTACAACTCATTCTGGCAGGAACGACAATCTTGCTGACAGCCTCGAGAGGAGCCACTCTCGCAACTCTTGTTTCCCTCTCCATTGTGCCTTTGACGCAAGCGCGCCTGACGGGCCGTCAGAGAATCGCACTTTTCTTGACTGTATCATTGCTCGTCTGTAGCGCTCTTGTTTTCGTGCCTTCCACTTCATGGGAACGCTTATCGACGGTGCCCAGCGAATTTACGCAAGGGACGCTAACCGGACGCACGATCATCTGGAGAGCAGGATGGGAGATTTTTCGCGTACACCCTTTCCTAGGTATTGGAGCTAATGCGTTCCGGCTTATCGTCAGCCGGGTCTTGGCTGAACCGATTCGCCTTGATCAATCCCTTTTTCTGCCTCCAGCGCCCCCTGCGCATAACACATTCCTGTCGGTCCTCGTAGAACAAGGCGTTATCGGCTTTTCAATTTTTTGCGCCTTGTTAGCTGCCCTAGCGATGTCTCTGAGATCGATGCCTGCCTTCCCGCAGAGACTCTGGATCGTATCCCTTGGGGTTTGGGTGGTAGGAGTGTCCAGCTTAACTTGGGAGATGCGGAAACCGACCTGGTTTTTCTTCGGTCTCATAATGGCCCAATGTGGCTGCATACCTCAAAAGCGCCCGGCGCAGAGTCTTGCCACGCTCTTGCTGAGGATCAACTAACCGTTCTGCGCGCATAACGACCATGAGGTTCGTCTTTTTGTTCCAAGATTGTGACCCCTTGACTCGATCTCCGGGGCGAGCCCCCTTTTCTAAGTCAATATCAGCTCGTGTAGTCCGCCAAGTTCTATGGATCTTGATAGCAATTCTCATTGCTCGTACACGCACCTGGCGAGAGAAAATATCGCTACCAGCCTGCTAACTAAAATCATGAAGAAGATCAGAGTGGTCCACATAGTTCCGATGCTGAGCCCCGGTGGCGCCGAGCGCGTGGCGGTTCATATCGTGAGAGGTTTGAACCGCCAGCGTTATGAACCAGCGGTCATTTCGTTTACTGGCCGATTGGGCTGCGACCTCGACCATTTGCTGGAGGAAGCTGGGGTGGAGGTCCGATACTTGGGCAAGCGGCCGGGATTCGATTATCGCGTGTACTCCAGATTACATCGCGCTCTAAGAGATGTCCGGCCGGATATTGTCCACACCCACTTGCACGTGCTTCGCTATGCCTTACCATCGATGCTGTTCCTCCAACACGCTTTACTGTTGCACACCGTCCACAACCTGGCCGAACGCGAGATTGAGCCTGGGCTCCGCTGGCTTCAGCGTTTTGCACTCAACCACGGAGTTGTCCCTGTCGCTGTGGCGAAAGAAGTAGCCCTCAGCCTTGAGCGCCTTTATGGGATTCAACGTTGCCGCGTGATCTCGAACTGTATTCCAACGGACTATTACGCTTGTCCTCAGAACTCACGGGGCGTGTGGCGGGCAAGGGAGGGTTTCGAGGACAGCGATGTTCTGTTTGCCTGCGTGGCGCGTTTTTCTCCGCAGAAGAATCACGCGCTGCTTGTGAAAGCGTTTGCCCTAGGTCCCGCTTCCAATCCGAACGCTCATTTGGTCCTGGTTGGAGAGGGCGCCTTGCAGGGTCAGTTGGAAGCACAGGTTAAGGATCTCGGCTTGGCCGCCCAAGTTCATTTCCTCGGGCTGCGAAGGGATATTCCAGACGTGTTGGGAGCAATGGATATCTTCGTGCTGAGCTCTGATTACGAAGGCAACCCGCTCTCGGTAATGGAGGCCATGGCCTCCGGTCTGCCTATCGTGAGCACCGCTGTGGGCGGCGTGCCGGACCTCTTCGAAAGTGGAAAAGAAGGATTTCTCGTGCCGCCAGGAGATGCTCTAGGTCTCGCCAAGTCCATGGTATCTCTCTTAGGAAATCGAGAAGCAAGGCACTCGTTGGGGACGGCCGCCGCGCTGCGAGCACGAGAAGACTTCGACGTGTCGACGATGGTCCAGGCATACGAAGGGCTGTACGAGAGTCTGGGCGATCAGGCGAACCTTCTGAAAGCGGAAGGCCTACTTCATCAGCAGAGCCTGCCACTCCGGCGGATTTGAAGACATCATGATCAAGATCATGCACGTGATCACGACCCTGGGACCGGCCGGCGCCGAAACCATGCTTTGCCGAGTTGCTTCTGCCTTGGATAGATCGCGGTTTGAAAACGAAGTTGTTTCGCTCACCGGCATAATGGACCAGGCCGACAAAATGCAAGCAATCGGCGTGCGCGTACGCACGCTCGGCATGAAAACCAGTGTGCCTAACCCTTTGCTAGTCATGCGGCTCGCGGGATGGATAGGGGAGTCGAAACCGGACGTCATTCACACGTGGATGTATCACGCGAACTTGGTGGGAGCCCTCGCATCGCGCTTGGCAGGTGATGTGCCTGTGGTTTGGGGCATCCACAATGGCGCACTTGACCCTCGCATAGACAAACGTCGCACCATGCTTGTCAATCGTAGCTGCGCTCTCTTATCGCGAAGATTCCCCGCCCGGATTGCATGTTGCTCGGAGGCGTCACTGCGCATCCACAAGAAGCTCGGGTACGCGGCCGAAAAACTGGAGGTTATCCCCAACGGCTTCGATCTCGAGACCGTCAAACCCGATCCCACTGCCGGCGCATCGGTGCGTCAGGAACTGGGTATCCCGGCAGATGCGCTCCTTATTGGAATAGCGGCCCGCTTCCATCCCCTGAAGGATCATTTCAACTTTGTTCAGGCCGCTGCGCGATTACACAAACAAATGCCCGAAGTTCACTTTTTGCTTTGCGGGCTCGACATCACCTGGCAAAACTCGCAGTTGGCGGGATGGATCGAGACAGCAGGCCTACGCAGCTGTTGTCATCTTTTGGGTGTACGTCAAGATATGGCTCGACTGTTTGCCGCGATGGATATAGCCACTACTGCCTCTCGTAGTGAAGCCTTTCCCGTCGCAGTCGGTGAAGCGATGGCGTGCGGAACTCCCTGCGTCGTAACTGACGTCGGGGATTCCGCGTTGATCGTCGGTGAGACCGGCACGGTAGTGGCGCCTGGAGATCCGCATGCGCTGGCCGAGGGTTGGCGAAATCTCACAGAAGCCGGACCCGCAGTACGGCGCCGTCTGGGAATGGCCGCCAGACTCCGAGTGCAAAAGCATTTCGCATTACCGGCCATCGTGGAACGCTATCAGACAATCTACGCGAAGCTGGCTGCCGAATCACAACAAAGTCTGCTTTCTCCAAGAGTCCCGCAGTGTGCCCAGTAGGCTCAGCCACCGAATCAAGACGTCCTCAGATTTCCAGGTGAAGGAGACGCGCATGAAATTCAAAATACTCAGCCATGCTGGCTTGCTGGTGGAAGCGGGAGGAACCAAGCTGGTAGTCGATCCGTGGATTCTGGGATCGTGCTATTGGCGTTCCTGGTGGAATTATCCCAAGGCGGCTAAGTTCTCCACCGAGGATGTGTCCTACATTTACTTGACGCACATCCATTGGGACCATTTCCATGGGCCTTCGCTGAGAAAATTCCCCCAATCGACGACAGTTCTGGTTCCCCAGGCGTTCTCAACGCGTCTATTGGATGATCTTGCCGACTTCGGCTTCAAGGCGGTCGTCGAATTGCCCCACGGCAAGACCGTCCGGCTGGCTCCTGAGCTATCCGTCACCTCCTATCAATTCGATATCGACAGCACGTTGGTGATCGACGACGGGAAGACCACCATTGTCGATATGAATGACTGCAAGATCACGGGATGGCCGCTGCGGCGGATGATGCGCCGGCACCCGAAAGTGGACTTCATGCTGCGAAGCCACTCTTCGGCGCAACCCTATCCGTTCTGCTTCGATGCGGAAGACAAGGAAGATCTTCGATTCCGGAATAATGAGGACTACGTGGCGGATTTCGTGGCCTCCGCCGGTCTTCTTAAGCCTCGCTACGCCGTCCCTTTTGCCAGCAACCACTGTTTCCTTCACGAGGAGACGCGGCGCTATAACGACACGGTCGTCAACCCCCTGCGTGTGAAGGAATACTTTGATGGCCACAAACCTACCGGCACGGAATGTGTCGTGATGGTGGCGGGTGATTCGTGGGACGATCAGAGCGGCTTCCAACTTCAAGAACAAGATTTTTTCACAAACCGCGAGCGGCATCTTCAAGAGTACGCCGAGGAGATGGCGCCGGTGTTGCAAGAGCAATACCGCAGGGAGGCGAACGTAACGATGCAGTTTCGGGACTTTGACAAGTATTTCAGCAAGCTGATGAAAAGTCTGCCATGGTTCTCGCGCTTTTTATTCAAACCGATCGTCGTGTTCGAGCTCCAGGGCCAGCCGGATGTCCATTGGGTTCTGGATTTCCACAGTGGACAAGTGTACGAGGCGAAGGGCGGAGCGCCGAATTACTCCATCTGCTTCCGCGTACATCCGCTTGTCCTGAAGGACTGCGCCCAGAAGGGTATGTTGACGGTTTTTCTCCCTAGTAAACGAATGACCGTCAAGCTGAAAAAAGGATGTGTCAAGGATTATCTGATCCTTTCGAAGGTCTTTGATCTCTTCGATTATCGCTTTCTCCCGATCAGCAGAATGCTGACATCTCGATCGCTCCAGAATTGGGCACAACGCTGGCGGGAAATCGCGCATTTCGCCACGCTGGCGCTCCGGGCCATGTTCAAACGCGATCAGAAGGAGGCGCTTGCGGAGTTTGTGCCGCGAACGGCTCTCTAGTGGAAACGTCCGCAGACATTGCTTTTCCCCCACGACAGGCGTGAGTCTAGAGGGACTACTCGATGAAGTCGTTGCACATTCTCTGTGGAAGCGCTTGGGGCGGTGGTCCCGCGATCGTGCTTGCCATTGCCAAGGCCCTCATCGAGGGCGGAGACCAGGTTTGGGTCGTTACCGCCAATGAGGAGCAAACCAGGCGCTTTAAGGAAGCTGGGGCTACCGTAGTTGAGCTCGGACACTGGTTTTACCAGATTCATCCGCGAGACCTGCTTGCGTTTGTCCAACTATTCCTGCTTTGTCGGCGCGAACGATTTGATTTGGTTACCACCCATACGTCTAAAGGAGGTTTCATCGGCCGCCTTGCGGCAAAACTTGCTGGAGCGCGCCACATCGTGCACCACGCGCACGGATTTGCCTTTCGTGAGACGCAAGGACACTGGACACAGAGATTCTATGTCCTGCTGGAACGCATCGCCGCGCGCGCATGCAACGTGATCATCTCTGTGAGTGAAGATCATCGGCGGGACGCCATTCGCGAGCGCGTAGCAGCCGCGGAAAAGATCGTCACCATCCTGAATGGTATTGAAGTGGGCTCCTTCGCCTGCACTTCGATGCAGGAGGCGCGTCAGAAGCTGGGGCTGGAGGTGGGAGACACATTGATTGGTGTCGCAAGCCGTTTAGTACCCAAGAAGGGGTTGGAAGAAATAATTCAGGCGTTTCAGCAGATTCATGAGTTCCATCCGCATACCCGGCTGGTTCTACTGGGTGAGGGTCCCAGCCAGATCGACCTGGAACGTCAAGCGCAAAGCACGGGTCTCGGAGATCGAATTCACTTCCCTGGCTTTCGCAGGAATATTCCGGAACTGTTGGCGGCCTTCGACATCATCGCGCAGCCTTCCATCTCCGAGGGGCTCTCCCTCGCGATCCTCGAAGCAATGGCCGCCGGCAAGCCCGTGGTCGCATGCGATATTCCGGGCAACCGGGAAATCATTACATCGGGATTCAACGGGATTCTCGTGCCGCCTTCCGATCCGCCCGCTCTGGCTATGGCCTTTCGGTCCCTGCTCGACAATTCCCCATATGCTCGCGAGTTGGGCAAGACGGCACAGGCTGATTGTCGCAAGCGCTTCTCGCAGGACCGGATGGTACGTCAGACCCTCAGCCTGTATGACGCTCTCCTGGTCGGCAATCCCATTCCTGGCTCGGAACAGGTGGATAGCCAGCAAGGCCGAGCAGCGCAGGCGTTGATCCAGCAGAGCTGAGGCGGCTCTCGAAAAGGCACCAACCAAAGAAGAACAGTCCGTAGCTGCGCGCTGGAAATATCACAGAAAAACAAACCGAGAGGGTTGATATCCTCGTTGGAAAATCAGCTTACCGATGTGCCAGCGGCTCCGGGATTGAGCCTCTGTCTATTCTTCACCCAGCCCGAAAATTAATGCTGGGAGAAGAAGGCACATGACAATTTTTCCGAAATCTGGCCGCCCAAAAGAAGAACTGGCAAGCACAATCCTTCGATACATAAAGAGTCTGATTTTACCGGTGGCTATGCTCGTTGTTCTTAGGACCTTTGTAACGTGCAGATCAGGACCAGGCCCGGTTTCAACATCGGGTTCGGTCTTTCAGCTTTGGGTCGTTTCTGGTTTGGTCAGAGTAGGGAAGACCGACGCTCCCGGTACGGCTTCCTCCATCAGTCTGTCCAGCGCACGCGGAGAAACAGTGGACACGCAGGTCATCGTTAGCGCCCCACCAAGCGGTTTAACAAACGTGAACTTAAGTGCTTCGGCGCTCACCGGTCCCGGTGGTGCGAGTATCCCAGCGTCCAGCGTGACGCTCTACCGCGAATATTACATCACGGTAACCGGTACAGCAAATTACGGCGGAGGCAGCAATCCACCCCTCGGTTCGGGCACTTACCCGGAACCGCTCATTCCTTTCAATGATCCGGAAACCGGAGCGCTCCTGTGCGGATCGGGGGCCGCTCTCAAAGCTTGCAATGCTTCCATCAGTGCCGGGCAGAACCAACCCTACTGGGTCGACATTTCCGTGCCCCGCGGAGCTGCCAACAGCCCGCCAGGAGTCTATACCGGCACGATCTCTGTTACGGCTGATGAGGGAAGTGTGTGCATCCCGGTCACCCTGAGGGTATGGAACTTTGAGCTTCCCGGGCAGCCTTCGGAGCTCTCTCTGTGGACGCTCTGGCCTCCCAACACAGGCAATACCATAACCACCGTAGCGCAAGCCCTGATGCGCAATAAAGTCATGGGTTGGTACGATGTGGCTGCCAACGCCTCCTCGGATATGACCAATTTTGGCCTCAACCGCTCAGGGCTGGATGCTTACCACCACGTAGCAATTCACTGTGACGGCTCCCATAGCAGCATTCCTTCGACCAGCCAAATCAACGCCGCGGCTGCCAATTTTCCGGCAGGCCTCGTTCTGGACTTCTTCATCGGGGACGAATTGAATGATTGTCCCAGCGCCTACCCCGTCCTCAAGACCATCGGCACCAACGCGCATGCCGCGAATCGCTCTGTCAAGACCACAATATCGACCGACGCACCCCACCCTGATCTCTACAGCGAAGGACACGGGCGTAGTGCTATCGACCACTGGGTTCTGCTAGATTCCGTGCAGAAGTGGCCCGCCGTGCCGTTTACCGTTGGGGGCGACCTCTGGAGCTATACCAGTTGCAACACCGGCTTCGGCAACACTCCAGAATGGCTGGTGGACTATCCTCCCATCAACGAGCGCATCCAGGCCGGCTTCTTGAATTGGACCCAGGGCGCCACCGGCCTTCTTTACTACCGCCCGCTCCGACGGATGGACCTCCGGGAACACCATTAGCAGTTGGAACTACGTGGATACGACCGCTTGCGGTGGTGGCTTGGGCAGACCGGGCGACGGAATTTTCCTCTATCCACCTGGTCCGATCGTCTCCACTGAGTCTGCTCCCGGGATTCGTCTGAAGGCCATCCGGGACGGCATTCAAGACTACGAATACGCCCGGATCCTCAAGAACTTGGGACAAGGCGCCTTTGTGAACTCTGTGATCCTGCCAATCGCTACGAGTTGGACCAACTGGACTCATGACACGAACGCGCTGGAGGGCGCGCGGCAGCAATTAGGCCAACAACTCAGTCAGCTCTCTCCTCCGTAGAGAATCTCTCGAGGTGTTTTTGCAGTTCGACAAATAATGCCGGGAGAATTTCTCCCTGCGCGAGTCGAGGTCACGGTTTTTCGCCAGGGTGCTAGCAGTAAGGAACATTTCAACTTTCGGGAGCAAAACACGATGAAATGCGATGTAGCAGTTATTGGCGCCGGCCCTTATGGATTGTCGGCAACCGCCCACTTGCGCACGGTCAAGGGTCTGGACGTGCACACGTTCGGGGAACCTATGTCCTTTTGGGAGAGCAACATGCCCACTGGCATGCTGCTCCGCTCCGGTTGGGCCGCATCGCATATCGCCGACCCGAACCAGTCGTTAACCCTGGACTCATACAGGGCAGCGAGCGGCAATGACTTCTCTAGCCCCGTACCACTCGACCGCTTCGTCGACTATGGGCATTGGTATCGAAGTCATGCCGTTTCCAACCTCGATCAACGCAAAATCGCCCGTGTCGAGCCTATCGCGGACGGTTTTCGACTCATCTTGGAAGTAGGCGAGACGGTCACTGCGCGGCGTTTGGTGGTTGCTGCAGGCATCAGTTCGTTCGCTTGGCGTCCGCCAGAATTTGCAAGCCTGCCGAGTTCGCTGGCCTCTCACACATCGGAACATCGCGAATTCCCAAAATTTGCGGGAAAAAAAGTGCTGGTGATCGGAAGTGGTCAGAGCGCACTGGAATCGGCCGCGCTGTTGCACGAAGGCGGTGCCGAAATCGAGATCGTGGCACGGGCGCCTCGGATTCGCTGGCTCGGTGGGTTGGTGTCTAAAGCGATTCACGGCGGGTTAGGCCCCACGATCTCTAAACTCTTGTATGCACCCACCGACGTCGGGCCTGCCGGCATCAGTCAGGTTGTAGCGCGGCCGGACTTGGTCCGGCGCTTTCCTAGGCCGATTCAAGACTGGCTCCGGAGTCGGTCGATCAGGCCCGCCGGTGCGAGCTGGCTAGTGGAACGGCTCAAGAATGTGCCTATGAGCCTTGGTCGTTCCAGTGTCCGCGCCGCCGTGGTTGGCGGGCGCGTAAAGGTCCAGCTGGATGACGGAAGCGTGAGGACCGTCGACCACGTTCTGCTGGGAACCGGATACAGAGTGAACGTGTCCAAGTACCCCTTCCTTGACCCGAAACTAGCAAATTCCATCAGTCGCTTCGGAGGTTACCCGCGACTCACCGACGGGTTCGAGTCTTCAGTACCGAGACTGCACTTTCTTGGAGCTCCAGCCATTTGGAGCTTCGGTCCGCTCATGCAGTTTGTTGTGGGCACTCATTATGCGTCACGCACGCTGCTCCGCTTCATTGCGGGGAAAACGGCTGGCCAGCGGGTTCAGGTCGGGCAACCGCTCGTCGCCGAGCTCGGATAATTCTGTCCCGGGGAATAGCAGCAGAAACTGACAGCACCCCACAGTAGCTCAGCCAAAGGTCTCTTTCCCATGACTGAAACGATTGGCGCATTGGTGCTAGGCGGAAACCTGAACGGTCTTACAATCGCACGGAGTTTAGGCCGTCGGGGCGTGCCAGTCTGGGTCGCAACCACGCCGAACATAAGGCTGGCCAGCTTCTCTCGGTATGCGCGCCGGACTTTGCCTTGGCCGGAAGGAGAATGTGCTGCACAAGTCGAGTACCTGTTGGGAGTTGCGGAACGGTATCGGCTCGACCATTGGGTCCTGTTTCCGACGAGCGATGAATCGGCTGCTTTGCTCTCGAAATTCCACAGCGTGCTCTCGCGCCGATTCCGCGTGTCGACCCCCACATGGGACGTCCTTCGCTGGGCCTACGATAAGCGCTCAACCAACCTATCAACTGGCAGCCGAGCAAGGGGTAGACTACCCACTAACAATCAATCCAGCCTCGGAAGCAGATCTCGCGGCCACCCCCTCTACTTTTCCCGCCATATTGAAGCCTGCTACACATGCCTCGGTCAATCGGTTCACTGCGGATAAGGCCTGGCCCGTCGCCAATCGTGACGAGCTTCTTGCACGCTACCGCGAAGCCCGAGAGTTGATCCCTGCAGACTTGATTCTTGTTCAGGAGCTAATTCCTGGCGGGGGCGAGTCCCAATTCTCGTACGCGGCGCTCTGCTGCGAAGGACAACCGGTCGCCTCCCTGACCGCGCGCCGGACGCGCCAGTACCCGATTGACTTTGGCTATTCAAGTTCGTTTGTCGAGACGCTCGATGTACCTGAAATTGTGGAACCTTCACGGCGTCTGCTGGCCGCAATGCGTTATACGGGACTCGTTGAAGTGGAGTTCAAGCTGGACGCCCCAAATGGAGGTTACAAGCTCCTGGATATCAATCCGAGGTTGTGGACCTGGTCTGCGTTGGGTGGCCGTGCGGGCGTGGACTTTCCCTATCTTCTCTGGCAAATGATGGTAGGTAGACCTGTACGCGAACAAACCGCGCGCGCAGGCGCTCGCTGGGTCCGCATGAGTACGGATGTTCCGGCTGCGATTCACGAGATGCTTCGCGGCCGCCTGAATCTCGGCGCGTACTTGCGGTCATTGCGCAGCCCGGTCGAGTTCGCTCTGATGGCTGCGGACGATCCCTTGCCGGGATTGCTGGATCTCCCCCTCTACGGCTACAAACACATTTATAACAAGTACAAAGGTCTACGAACGGGCGTCCCAATGAAAGTTGCCGGAGTGAGCGGAGGTTCGGGCAAATCGTCGCATTACGAACTGAATGCAACTTCCCGTAAGTGACTCTTCACCGTGTCTGAGGCGTCCCTCGAGAAAATGCAATTCGCACAGTGCCCGTTCAGCGACTCAATCAGAACTGGACAGTAGATGACCCAATCAACCGTTGTAATCAGCTTAGATTTGGAGCTCTGTTGGGGCAGTTTCGATCTTTCCTTCGATGATGAACTGCTCAAAATGGGCCGGTGGACCCACGACATCGGCGCACCTAACTTGCTGAATCACTTTACCTGCAACGGGATATCGGCATCTTGGGCCGTGGTTGGTGCAATGATGCGTCCCTCGTTGCCTGATGTTTCCGGGCTACCAGAAATCAGCTTCTCTCATTTCTCGAAGCCATGGTTCACTTATGTGCCGAAGGATGGGGACGAATTAACTCATCCTGAGTGGTTCGGCGCGAGCCTGGTGAAGATGATCAGGCTGGCAAAGCCAGAGCAAGAAATTGGATTTCATTCATTTTCGCACGTCCCCTTTGGGCTACCAGGCATGACGCGGGAACGGGCAATCGCTGAGTATCGTCATTGTGCCCAGATCGCGCAAGAAGTAGGAATCCCAACAACGAGTTTCGTCTTCCCTCGGAATTTAGTCGCTTATCTTCCTGACCTGCGAGATGCAGGGTTCACGTGCTTTCGCGACTCCGACGAACTACCATTTCGCTTTCGAAACGACAAGCTGACATCCATTGGCATGATCTTGGCAGATTTCGCTGGACTATCGCCACGCATGGTCGAACCTTCGCTCAAAGAGGGGATTGTTTCAATTCCGGGATCGCTGTTGATCCGATACGCGGCCGGCTGGCGCAAGTACATACCTGATTCGAGTCGCTTGCGGCGCCTGAGAAAAGGTTTGGATCGCGTGCGCCGAAGCGGTGGAATCTTTCACGTCTGGTTCCACCCGGAGAACCTTTATGCAGAGTGGCCGCGGCTTGAAAACGTTGTCGCCCGCTTTCTGGAGGAACTTGGCATCCTGGTACGCAACGGAGAGATTCGATGCTTGACCATGGGGCAGCTTGCCAGCGAATTCCAAACGCAGTTGGCTGTTAGAAAAGGTCGTAACTCGAGTCCGGCGTGCCCAGAGGCTGAATACGCGGATTGCCCTACTTAGGACGCGAGTTTAGTGGACACTTGTCGGTCTCTAGCTAGCCCAACTTTCCGCGAGCACGCGCGAGCGCGGTGGTTGCCAGAAGAGACCGATTTCGGTTGCAAGAACGCCCACCGCGCACGCAGCTCGTAGGGCCCAGAAATGCGAGGCCTTATTCAGGACTCAATTCTATGCAGCTCTTCACAGCCCTGGCGGGGCAAGTAGATGGAGCTGTTGGCCTAATTGCAACCGAGCACCTTCCAGAGCGTTCGGGTCGTGGCTCCAGTTGCTCCAGCTCGCGGCAATCGGCTGGAGGACAGAATTCACCAAGGGGACTTGCGACAAGTTCTTGAGAATCTGCGCGTATTCGTAATCTTGAATACCGTCCCGAATGGCCTTCAGACGGATCCCAGGAGCGGACTCAGTAGAAGCAATTGGACCCGGCGGATAGAGGAAGATTCCGTCGCCCGGTCTGCCGAGGCCACTGCCGCAAGCGGTGGTATCGACATTGTTCCAACTGCCGATGGTGTTCCCGGAGGTCCAACCGTCGGAGCGGTAGTAAAGAAGGCCGGTAGCGCCTTGGGTCCAGTTCAAGAAGCCGGCCTGGATGCGCTCGTTGATGGGAGGATAGTCCACCAGCCATTCTGGGGTGTTGCCGAAGCCGGTGTTGCAACTGGTGTAGCTCCAGAGGTCGCCGCCAGCGGCAAACGGCACGGCGGGCCACTGTTGCAGGGAATCGAGGAGCACCCAATGGTCGATAGCGCCATATAGATTGGAGTCCGGGGTATTGAGGGTGAATATGGTCTTGACGCTGCGATTGGCGGCGTGGGCGTTGGCAGCCATGGTCTTGACGGCCGTGTAATCGGCGGAACAGCCATTCAATTCGTCGCCGATGAAGAAGTCTAGGCCCAGGCCAACTGGAAAATTGGCGGCGGCGGCGTTGATTTGGCTGGTCGAAGGGAGGCTGCTATAGGAACCGTTGCACTGAATCCCGATATAGTAGTAATTGTCCAGACCAGAGCGATTGAGGCCGAAATTGGTCGTATCCGAGGAGGCGTTTGCAGCCACATCGTACCAGCCCATGACTTTATTGCGCATCAAGGCTTGCGCCAAGGTGGTAACGGTGTTGCCTGAGTTGGGACTCCAACTCGTCCATAAGGAGAGTTCCGAGGGCTGCGCGGGAAGCCCAAAGTTCCATACCGTCAGCGTTACCGGGATGGTCATAGTGCCCTGAGTGGCGGTGATCGAAATAGTGCCGGTATAGGTTCCTGGCGCGCTATTCGTGGCTCCGTGCGGAATGGAAATGTCGATCCAGTAGGGTTGGTTCTGCCCGGCGCTGATGGAGGCATCGCAGGCTTTGAGCGTGGCCGCCGATCCGCACAGGGGAGCTCCGGTTTCCGGATCATTAAAGGGGATGAGCGGCTCGGGGTAGGTACCTGAGCCGAGCGGAGGATTGCTGCCGCCGCCATAACTGGCCGTGCCGGTGACGGAGAGGTAGTATTCGCGGTAGAGGGTCACGTTGGAAGCAGGGATAGTCGCGCCGCCGGGACCGGTGAGGGCGGAGGCGCTCAGGTTCACATTGCTCAAGCCGGCGGAAGGAGCCTGCACGACGACTTGAGTGTCGACAGTTTCGCCGCGTGCGCCGGATAGACTGATAGAGGAAGTGGTGCCAGGGACATCGGTCTTACCCACCCGGAGCAGACTCGGTGATACCCACACAGGAAATGCGGAGCCTTGCTGAACGCCCGTCCCAGACAAGGAAATGGTCGGCGAGTTCGTCGCATTGCTAAGGACCGTCACGCCGCCAGTTACGCTCCCCGCAGCCGCTGGCGTAAACGAAATATTCAATACGATTGATTGGGTTGGCGTCAGGACCGTACCCGGCGCGATTCCGCTCGCGGCGAATCCCGCACCAGTGACAGTCACGCTAGAAATCGTGACATTCGAGTTTCCGTTGTTTACCAGTGTTGAGCTCAGCGAGCTGTTGATGCCAATGGTTACGTTCCCGAAGCTCAAACTCGTTGGATTGGCGCTGAGCAGGTAAGTAGCTGCAGCAGCATTCACCGTGAGCGTGGCGGGGCTGCTCGTCACGCTGCCGGCTGTGTTGCTTACAGCTACGGTCAACTGCGTGCCGTTATCTGATGCGATTGTAGCCGGCGTTGTGTAGGAGGCCGAGTTAGCTCCGCTGATAGCAGTTCCGCCGCTGTACCACTGATAGTTAGGCGGAGGGGTGCCCGTT
>WNFJ01608961.1_pt1 | contig 28937 bp, 24 predicted proteins | sample 5400461 | NCBI WGS metagenome assembly WNFJ01 (sample SAMN13153349, study PRJNA577476) | soil metagenome | isolation source: 115 cm saprolite on Douglas fir-dominated hillslope | place: USA:California | collected 2013-09-17
TTCGTCTGCCGCTTCGTCAATTTCAGCAAATCCAAGAATCAATGGTGTGGTAACGTCAACACGCATGAGCGCTGGTATTGCATTCCGCGTGTCTACGATCCCATGCCCTGCTGGCTGTTCCGCAACAATGGGGACGGTACCTTCACCGACGTAAGTAAGGAAACAGGCATCGCCAATTTCATGGCCAAAGCATGGGGCGTTGTCGCCTGCGACATCAACAACGATGGCTGGCTGGATCTGTTCGTTGCCAACGACACGGTCGCCAACTGTCTCTTCGCCAACCGCCAAGGGAAATTTGAAGAAATTGGCTTGGTCTCCGGGGTCGGCTATAGCGCCTATGGCCGACCGCGTTCGGGGATGGGAGTCGATGCCGCCGACTACGATCAGGATGGCTGGGTCGATCTCTTCGTTGCAAATGTCGATCAAGAGATGTTCTCGCTCTACCACAACAATAGGGATGAGACCTTTCGTGATGTCGCGCTTCCCACAGGCATCGGCTCGGCGACCAAACTTCTCAGTGGCTGGGGACTAAAGTTTTTTGACTGAAGTTTTTTGATTTTGATAACGATGGTGACATGGATTTGCTGCTTTGCAATGGCCACCCGGATGATCATATCGAAGGGCGCGTGACGGGCGTGACGTACCGCGAACCCATGCTGCTTTTTCGCAATACGGGTAATGATTTTAAGAACGTCAGCGATCAAAGTGGCCCGATTTTTTCGCAATCCCTGGCGGCGCGGGGCATGGCTATAGGTGATTTCGATAACGACGGCTCCGTAGACGTACTGATCGCGATCAACAATGGAGCGCCGCTCCTTCTCTGCAACAATGCCGGCAGGAGCAATCACTGGCTGGGAATTCATCTCAGAGGGAAAAAGTCCAATCCGGACGCTATCGGTGCCGTTGTCACCTACCAGGCTGGAGACTTGAAACGCAGGCGCGTGAAAGTCGGCGGAGGCAGCTACCTTTCTTCGCATGATCCCAGAATGGTGCTTGGGCTGGGCAAGGGGGAAAAGTTGGAGTGGCTCGAGGTGAAGTGGCCGATGCCTGGCACCGGGCTGCCCATAAATCGCTACGTCACCATCGTCGAGGGTGAGGAAAAATGGAAGTAGGCCGAAGATGGATCGGCGGCCGGGGGATCATTTGTCGTGCTGCGCAAATACTTCCTGCGCAAGATGATATGCTGAATTCGCAGCCGGCACGCCGCACCTTCATTCCTTGCTCATAGCGCTGGCGTTCATCCATCAGCAGCCCTCCTCAGGAGTTCAGAAACGCTGCTATTTCTCTGTTGAACCGGTCTTGATCTTCGATATTGGAAAGGTGCGCGGCGTTGAGTTCGGCATATCGCGCACCCTGAATCTGATCCGCGAGAAAGCGCCCGTCCGCAGGAGGCGTAGCCGGATCGTGAGCGCCGGCGATCACCAACGCCGGTATATGAAGTTTTCTCAATTGTTCGCGGAAATCGAAATCGCGAACGGCGGCGCAACACGCCGCATAGCCCTCCGGGTTTGCTTCCTCAAGCATTTTCAGAGTACTCGATATCGTTGCTGGAGACTTCTGGCGGAAAGCGGGCGAAAACCATCGTTCGACCACCGCTGAAGCTACGGACTTCATGCCGTTTTTTTGAACCGCATCGATACGGGCATTCCAAAACTCTGAGGTCCCAATCTTGGCGGCAGTATTACAGAGAACCAACTTACTCAGGCGTTCGGGCGCGTTGACCCCCAGCCACATGCCAATCATTCCGCCCATGGATAGCCCGCAAAAATGCACGCGGCCGAGGTCCAATGCATCCAGCAGGGCGATGACATCTTTTGCGAGCTGCTCGATACTGTACGCGCCAGAGGTGGAAGAGGACTGTCCGTGGCCTCTGGTATCATATCGCAAGACACGAAACCGCTTGCGAAACTCGGCAGCTTGCGGGTCCCACATGGAATAATTGGCGCCCAGCGAATTCGAGAACACCAGCGCGGGCGTTCCACCCTGACCTTCCAGCGCGTAATGAATTCGGGCTTCTCCAGACTTAACGATGGGCATCGAGCTTATTCTTCTCCCGCAGGAATTTTGCCCCGGCTGGCGGCGACAGCTCGAAAGACAACGCATCTGGACCTTGAAGAATATGGATCCTTATTGAAGCGCTCGTCATGCTAGACGCGTTCGAGAATCAGGGCAATTCCTTGGCCTACACCGATGCACATGGTGCAGAGCGCATATTTTCCATTTGTCCTTGTGAGTTGGTAGAGCGCCGTGGTTGCAAGCCGCGCGCCGCTGGCACCCAACGGGTGCCCGAGAGCAATCGCACCGCCGTTCGGGTTCACGTGCGTCGCGTCGTCCGGAATTCCTAATTCGCGCAGCACAGCCAGCGCCTGTGACGCGAACGCTTCATTCAATTCCACGACGTCCATTTGCCCGAGCGACAATCCTGCTTTCGCCAGAACTTTTCGTGTCGCAGGAACTGGACCCATGCCCATGATTCGGGGAGCGACGCCAGCCGCAGCCGCAGCAACGACTCGAGCTCTTGGCGTCAATCCGTGGCGTTTCAGCGCGGCCTCTGAGACCAACAGCAATGCACAGGCACCGTCGTTCACTCCCGAAGCATTTCCAGCAGTGATCGTACCAGTGGGTTTCACCACCGGTTTCAGTTTCGAAAGCGCTTCCAGCGTCGTGTCCGGCCGGGGATGCTCATCTTCCGAGAAAAGTAGCGGGTCGCCCTTCTTTTGTCGAACTTGTACGGCCACAATTTCCTGTTTCATTCTTCCGTTTCGGATCGCTTCAGCCGAGCGCTGCTGGCTTCTCAGAGCGAATAGATCCTGATCCCTGCGAGAGATGTGAAATTCTTCAGCGACGTTCTCGCCGGTTTCCGGCATGGAATCAACACCGTACTTTGCTTTCAGACAAGTATTTATGAATCGCCAGCCGAGTGTTGTGTCTTCCATTTTCATCGAGCGTGAATACGCGCCATCAGCCTTGCCGATCACAAAAGGCGCCCGCGACATGCTCTCGACGCCCCCGGCAATCACTAGATCGGCCTCGTCGCATTTAATCGCTCGGGCGGCCGTCGCGACGGCGTCCAGGCTCGAGCCGCAAAGCCGGTTAACCGTTGTGCCCGGCACTTCCTTTGGCAAACCCGCCAGCAAAAGCGCCATCCGCGCAACATTTCGATTGTCTTCGCCCGCCTGATTGGCACAGCCATAGATGACATCGTCCACGGCGTTCCAGTCGACACCTGCGTTACGACCGACCAGGGCTCTGATGGGAATCGCCGCGAGATCATCTGTGCGAATCGAGGCTAGCGTTCCGCCGTAACGCCCGAAAGGCGTTCGAACGGCGTCGCAGATGTAAGCAGTCTCCACATTTATCCTTGGAATTTCTTCATACCTCTAGTTTATACGGAACGGCTGCCGCACGCGCTACCGCAACATTCATCTTGCCGAATTGGGCCACGTGACGAGATCGCGCGCGGCGGCGGCTTCACTGGCCGAGAGATCTGGCGGCCTTCCTTGTGAGGGAGTATTACCGGCACTCACTCGTAGCGGAGAGCTTCGACTGGATTGAGGCGGGCGGCACGCGCGGCGGGGTAGAGCCCGGCGATGAGGCTGACGATGATCGCGAATGCAATGGCACCGATCGCCAGCCACCAGGGAATATAGGAAATTTTCACGCCAGGCAAATTCTGCCTGTGGAGATAAATGGTTGTGCCCCAGGTCAGCGCCGACCCGATCAGCCAACCGAGTGCGACACCGAAAAAGCCGCCGAAAAGACCCATAGCCCCAGCTTCCGCAAAGAAAAGGCTGCGCACGCCGCGGTCGGTTGCGCCCAGCGCTTTCAAGATGCCAATCTCGCGGCGGCGTTCGAGGATGGCCATCACCAGAGTGTTGATGATACCCAGAGAAGCGACGGTGAGCGCCAGGCTTCCGAACAGGCCCAGGAAGAGATCAAAAACAGTGAACACGAGCCGGAGACTCTTGGTGGCGTCCAGGAGAGAAAACGTCGCAAAGCCCATTTGCTTGATCGCCGCTTCGACTTGCACCACGTCCTTGGGCGAATGAACGCGCACGGTCAATGCCATGTAAGAAGGTTTCGCGGGATTGCCGGAAAGAAAGGCCTGCAAATCATCCGGCTGCGCAACATGGAGCTGCTCGGCGGTCTTGAGCGGAAGGTAAACGCGTGCGCCTCCGAACCCGCCGATCCCTGCTGAGGGGTCCGACTCAATTACGCCAATGACGCGCAGAGTCTTCTCGCGCGGGACGATCGAAATGCCGCCCGGCGTGGCCAAGCCCATCAGGCTCTCGGGGAAGAAAGAGTCTCCCCCATCGTCTTTCGAAAGAGTTGTGCGTTCTGCATAACGAAGAGTCAAATCTTTGCCTACGAGCGACGAAGGCTGATCCGCGAGCACTTTTGCGAATTCAATTTGGAGAATTGCTTCATCCGAAGTTGGCGACGAAAAATACGCGCCCGTCATGCCTTCAAAAGCGCCGTTCGAACGCGAAGAATCAGGCAGGCCGAGAACGGAAGTCGTTTCAGGCTTGCCCGCATACCGGACCTCCGTGACAAATCGAATTTGCGGATAGACTTCCGTCACGTTGGAGAGCTTGCTCATTTGCTGGCGTGCGTCCTCGTCCAGTGAACGCGATTCCTTTTTGGTCGCTGCATCCGCGGGTGCAGGGGGTCGCGGGCCGCGAAAATTGCGTTGCGATGTAACGAACACGGCATCGAACAAGCCTGACCGTGTAAGGCGCTGCGAGGCCAGAGTCTGCAACCCGACGCCCAGCGAAAGCATGGCCACGAGGGAAGCAACACCGACGGCAACGCCCAAGGTAGTGAGCGAGTTGCGAAGCACAGCTTCGCGCAAATTGCGTACTGCGAGTTCGCTCAGGTCTCGCGTTTTCAACGCCGTGCTCCGTTGCTGACGAGCCGTCCATCGGAGAGCAGCGCGATGCGATTCGCGAACTTCTCGGCGAGGGATCCTGGAACTCCCGCAGCAGAAGAAGAATCTGTTCGCCGTTGACGCTATCCAGATTGCCCGTCGGCTCGTCCGCAAACAAAATCGCCGGACGATTTACGAGCGCGCGCGCAAGCGCACCGCGCTGCTGCTCACCGCCGGATAGCTCGCTTGGCCGGTGCCGACGGCGTGCGCCAAGCCGCACGCGCTCTAGGGCTTCAGCCACGCGGGGCTCCCGTTCATGGCGATCCACTTCCGCCAGCCGCAAAGGTAACTCGATATTTTCTTCCAGGGTCATGCGCGGCAGCAGGTTAAACGACTGGAAAACCATCCCGACCGTCTCGCGGCGATACCGCGCGAGTTCGTCCGGCTCCAATTCGGCCAGGTTGCGGTCCCGCACGCGGATCGCGCCAGAGGTGGGGCGGTCAAGCCCGGCCATCATGCTCAACAGCGTTGACTTGCCTGATCCGGAACTTCCCAAGAGGGCCAGAAATTCGCCTTCTGCAACGGTCAGGGAGACGTCGTCGACGGCGCGAATGACAGTTTCGCCCAGCCGATATTCCCGAAACACACTCTCAGCCTGAATAAGCGTGGGGGCGGCGGGCATAATTGGGTTGCTCAATTGTATTACGGATGGAAGGCGCAGAAGTTACGCGGTTTTCTTGGCCCCGGGAAGCGATCCGCCAAGCCTAAATCGAGCGAGCAAATGTGTGCGGGCAGGTATTTCCCATTAAAAAACTCCTCGGACCAGGAAAGCCACCTGCTACTTTTGCTTGATATGAACGGGCTCAAGCAGTTTGAAATCGAGCGCCGTCTCCGCGGCTAGGGTGATGTCGCGATTGCCGGTGAATCCCGCACCACCGGTACCCGCCGCCGCGCCGATCAACGCACCAATCGCAGCGCCCTTGCCGCCACCAGCGATGGCCCCGATTGCAGCTCCTCCGGCAGCGCCACCGCCCACCATGACCGCCGTGCGCTTGCCTTTTCCTTTGCTGGAGGTCATTGCGGCAGAAGTCTGAATTTCATAATCCTTCCCGTTGACAGTCACGCTCGTGAGCGCGAGGCTCAGCGCGGCGCCGCCCTTGAACCGGCCGGCGGCTTTGGCCTCCTTCACGATTCCCTCGGTGCGAGCACCCTTCGGGATGGCGATCTTTCCTTCGACTTCAACGGGGGATTCGACAGTCGCTGAGAACCTGTCTCCAGGCTTGCTGGTTTTCGAACTTATGGTTTGATCCAAAACTACAGCGATAACGGTGTCCGCAGGAACAACCAGCGGTTTCGGCTCGATGGCCTTTTTTACAGCGGTCTTTGCCGCTTCTGCCATGGACGGAGAAGCGTTAGCGTCCGGCCCCGATTGCTGGTCACCCGGCTTTTGGCACCCTGCGACCACCATGCCCACAGAAAGAGCAGACATCGAGATTGTAGCGAAACAACGATTCATCAAATCCTCCCACGGGCTGGAAATCTTTATTCTTTTAAAGATACGCTCATCTGTCATGAAGTCAATTTGACTTGCGTGGATTCAAAACGACGGTTTTGTCCCGATTTGGTACGTCTTGCAGAATCTGTGCCTTTAGAACTGCACGATTTCGGTTTTGATCAGAGGAATCCCGTCTTGCCGGGTGCGATTGTTACCATCCGAATCACAATGTATCAAGAGAATTAACGAATTAAGAATAAGCATGTGCTATGGTTATGGCAGTAGACACGTGAGTCGCACAGCGCATCGTGAATATAGTTTGGCATGTTCTTAGCTGCGTGGCGCGGGGGAAATAGGGAGCGAGTGCGGGCAGAGAGACGCCGTACTTGCGGTTTATGAGCCTGAGACACGTCAAGACGGCGGGCAGTTTTCAAGACGCGGGGGCGGACGCCCTCCGGGCGAACTTTCGGAAAGTCGAGCGCCGCGAATGGTGGTTGTGGTTCGCAGCGGCTATCATCACTTTGCTGCTCACAATCGCCCTGGCCTCCTTTCTGCTCCCGAGTTCGTCATCACCGCAAGACTTCCATGCCTTATATGTTCTTCCACAGGCCGTGCGTGGTCTCGTGGCCCTCGTTTTCTTGTTCGATCTCTACACTATCTATCAGCATCTGCAAATTCACAGAATTCGCCGCCAACTGATTGAACGAGAAGAGCTCTTTCATTTGATCAGCGAGAATGCGGCGGACATGATTGCAGTCGTCGATCTGGACGGCCGCAGGATTTTCAACAGCATCTCTTATCAGAAAATACTGGGGTATTCGCCGGAAGAACTTCAGGAGTCCTCCGGGTTCGAGCAGATTCATCCGGACGACCGCGAGCGGGTTAAGAATGCTGCCAAGGAAGCCCGTCAGACGGGAGCGGGAACAATTCTGGAATATCGTTTCCGTCACAAGAATGGCGATTGGATGGTGCTGGAATCCGTTGCAAGCGTCATCCGCAACAAAAACGGCGAGCCGGAAAAACTTGTGGTTGTGAACCGCGACATTACGGAGCGGAAGAAGGCCCAGGAAGCATTGTCGCGGTCGGAAGCGAGTTTTCGGTCTTTGGTGGAAGGAGCGCCTCACGGCATCTACCGTGCCACGATGACGGGAAAATTCCTGGAGGTGAATCCAGCCCTCCAAAAAATGCTCGGCTATGAATCAGCGGAAGAACTTTTCAAGGCCGATCTTGCCACACAAGTGTTTCGCCACGCGACCGACTGTCAACGAATGAATGAGCTTCTGGCTGAGTCAAAGGTCATGAAAGACGTCGAAATGGAATGGAAGCGGGCAAACGAAGAGCCCATCGTGGTGCGGTGCTCGGGGCACCATGTCGACGTCAAGGATGGAGGCCCCGGATATTTCGAGGTTTTTGCGGAAGACGTAACGGAAAAACGGACTCTAGAGCGCCAGCTACGAATGGCTCAGAAGATGGAGGCCATCGGGAGGTTATCGGGAGGGATCGCCCATGATTTTAACAACCTGCTCGGAGTCATCATAGGGTATAGCGGGGTATTGAAGAAGTCCCTGGACAAGAGCCAGCCCACCTACGAATATGCCACGGAAATCGAAAAAGCAGGCCAGCGCGCTGCGTCACTGACACGCCAGTTGTTGGCGTTCAGCAGACAGCAGGTTCTGACACCCTCCGTATTAAGCTTGAATTCGCTCGTGTCTGACATGGAAAAAATGCTTCCACGCCTGTTGGGCGAGGATATCCACGTGTCCTTGTCCCTGGATGCCGAGCTCGGAAATGTCAAAGCCGATCAGAGCCAGATCGAGCAGGTGATCATGAACCTGGCTGTGAATGCGCGGGACGCCATGCCGTCGGGCGGGAAACTCCACATCCAAACCGCCAACATAGAACTCGACCAGGCATACACCCGCGATCATCCCGGTTCTAAGGCAGGGAGTTACGTGATGCTCGCGATCGCGGACTCTGGGACCGGCATGAGCGCAGAAACCATTGCGCACATTTTCGAGCCGTTCTTTACCACCAAGGGTGTGGGAGAGGGCACGGGGCTCGGTCTTGCGACTGTGTATGGCGTGGTGAAGCAAAGCAACGGATATATTTGGGTGGACAGCGCGCTGGACAAAGGATCGACTTTTCAGATCTATCTTCCAAAGCACTTGGACACCGAGCAAGTTTCAGATCCTAAGTCCGAGGTCCAATCAAGGGAGAAGCCGCAAGGATCAGAAATGATTCTTCTCGTGGAGGATGCGGAACCCCTGCGGAAACTGGCGCAAGCCTTTCTCGAATCAAACGGATTTCGCGTGCTGTCGGCCCCGAATGGAGAAGCAGCTCTGGAGATTGCCGCGCGTCATCCCGGCGCTTTCGACCTTCTGCTCACCGACGTGGTGATGCCCGGCATGAACGGCCGCGTTTTGGCGGAGCAATTGTCGATGCGGCAGCCCGGACTGAAGGTCCTCTTCATGTCCGGATACACCGACAGCTTTATCGCCGGGCACGGAGTTCTGCAGCAGGGAACCAACCTTTTGCACAAGCCGTTCACGGAAGAGATTTTGATAAGCAAAGTCCGAGAAGTGCTCGACAGCGCCAAGAAGGCCTTACCTGGCTTGAAAACAGGGTCAGACCCAGTACAAAGCGGCAGCCGTTCTCGGTGATAGAAGGAGCCGATCGATGGCAAAGCTGTTGGTTGTGGATGACGACCAGGCGCTTCGGCGGCTGATGCACCTGGAACTGAGCGACACGTACGAAGTCATTGACACGGGAGAACCTGAACACGGTTTGGCTCTCGCGCTTGAACACAGGCCCGATGCCATCCTGCTTGATTTGCGTATGCCGAAATATTCCGGCTACGAACTGTGTCAGACGTTCACCTCGTTCAGCCGGACACAGACGATTCCTGTGGTTATCGTGAGCGGTGAAGCGGGTGCGCAAACCAAGGAACACTGCAAGCAGTTGGGCGCCGTGGCGTACTTTGAAAAGCCTTTGGATTTTGAAGCGCTCAAGGCGTGCCTCAGAGGAATCGTCAAGACGTCCCGCTACGTTCCTCGCACCGAGGTCCGCGTACGATTGCGGGTGCCGCTGAAGCTTCGCGGCAAAGATACGCAAGGGAATGAATTTGAAGAGGCGGTGACAACAGAGAACGTCAGCCTAAGCGGCTTTCTATGCAGTTGCGCCAGAGATCTCTTGGTTCATTCCGCCGTAGACGTATATATGGTATCGGGACGTGACGAGCGCGTGGGTAAGGCAGAGATCATACACTCGGACGCTAAGGCGGCCCCGCTCTACCGCTACGGGTGCCGTTTCACCGAGAAAAAGGGCCCCTGGATCTTGCAGTAGCCGTTTCGCGCCAACTGCAAGAGGACCCTGGGGTGCTTTAGACCAACCAACCAACCAACCAATCCATTCCTGTATCAGATACTGGGCTTGACCAAGCCGCTCAATGCCTGAATATCACTTGCCGTCGCCAATCCAAGAGCTTGGATAGATGCTGTTTCCCTGCGTATCATTTCCCAAGTTTCGTCGGGGATACTCAAAAAGACTATCGCTACTTGCGAGTCATACTGTTTTCCCGCCCCTCGTTCTATTACCTCTCGCGATGCTTCGAACGGAAGAGCACGGCGATAGGGCCGATCGGAGGTCATGGCATCAAAGGTATCGGCCACTGCGAAAATCCTCGCACCTACGGGGATCTCCTCAGCCTTTAGGCCCCTCGGATAACCACTGCCATCGCAACGCTCATGATGAGCGAAGATGATATCAGCGGCATCTGTAAGGAATGGGATGCCTTTGACCAAGTCGTACCCGATCTGTACGTGGCGTTGCATGATCTCGCGTTCTTCATCCGTGAGAGAGCCCGGTTTGAGGAGAATGGCGTCGGGTATCGCCAGTTTGCCGATGTCGTGCAGCCACGCTCCCATGGCAATATTTCTCACGTGATTCTCCAAGCCGCCCATTGCTTTGGCAATCTTAATGGAGTACAGAAATACGCGCCGGGAGTGTCCCGCCGTCGGACTGTCCCGCAAATCGATGGCTGCGCCCAGGACTTCGAGCGTATGGTCATAGCTGCGCTCAATCTGACGCAAAGCCTCTCGAAGTTGCTGAGTTTGTTCAGCGACAATTTCCTCGAGATGGCGGCGGTATTTTTCAACTTCCTGCTCCAGGCGCTTCACATGCAACGCGCGCGTGAGACTGGCTAAGACTATGTTTGCATCCACCTGCAGCGGCTTGACGATATAGTCGTCCGCACCCTGCCGCATCGCTTGGACGCCGACTCGGATGTCATCCACTCCGGTAACCATCAGGAAGACCATCTGGGGGTAGCTCTGCCGCACTTTCGCTAGAAGCTCCATGCCGGACATTCCTGGCATTTGCAGGTCGGAAATTACTGCATCTATCCTGTCCGTTTCGAGGACTCGGAGTGCTTCCTCCCCATTAGCCGCTGTTTCGCAGGGAATACCAAGCTGCGCCAGGACCGCAGCCATCACCTTTCGAACGGAAGTCTCATCGTCCACAATCAACACTCGGGGTGTGACGGAATGAGCCAATGAGACTGAGTCAGTTGCCAAGTGCCATCCTGCGCTTGCTGCTTTGTTCGAGCCTGTCAAGATCGGTGCTTTCCTGTCTAGTCGAGCATACCTTGCATTGCAGGATGTGATTCAAGCGCGCACCATCGTCAGCTATTCCGTACTACAGAAAAGGGTCTTAGTGCAAGAAGGAGACCATCCCACCCAAGATTTGGCGGCCGAAAGCCCAGCAAACTCAATCGGTTAGTCGCAGACGCACGAAATCTAAAGACTCTATGTTGAAAGATTGTTTCAGGTGAAGGATTCGGTCCCACAATGGAACGAAAAGCCGGGTCCGCCATTCAAACTTTATTTCGGCGGAAAATTGGTAATGCTCTTTGCGGTAACTCGCGCTCGCAATGTCTTGACACTTCACTTATCTCTAACCAAAATGCTCTCACGCCCTTCCAAAATCTACGCGGTTTGTGTGAGCCAATGCGCATTCTTGTCGCTGAAGATGATGCGCCGCTGGCGGAATTTCTGCACTAGCGGCTGGAACAAGAGCAATTCGCGGTACACTCTCCAATGGAGCGGAGGCGCAACAACTGGCTTCCGACCAGTCTTACGATCTCGTCATCCTGGATCTCAATCTGCCGGTGGTAATCGTGACGGGCGCCAGCATGGTCGAAGAGCGCGTTCGCGGGCTTGACGCTGGTGCGGACGATTACGTCGCAAAGCCTTTTGCTTTTGCCGAACTTGCCGGCCGCATTCGCGCGGTACTCCGAAGAGGGGGCCGGCCTGCGCGCGCGATTCTCCAGATTGCAGACCTTGAAGTCGACCGCGTCATTCACACCGTGCGTCGCGGAAGCCACAACATCGATCTCAGCCCAAAGGAATTCGCTTTGCTTGAATTCCTGATGCGCCACGAGGGCCAGCCCGTTTCCCGCACCGCTATTGTTGAGCAGGTCTGGAAACTCAATTTTGACACGATGACGAACGTCGTCGACGTGTACATCAATTATCTTCGCCGCAAGATGGATTCCGGATACGACCGGGTCCTGATTCGAACGATTCGGGGCGTTGGTTATCAGATCGGCGGCAACGACCGGCACGCTTAGTTGGGACGAAGCTTGACTGCCGGCCAGGGAACCGAATTCAATTTCCATCGAGCGAAATTATTTTTGAGCGCGGCCTCGCGCCGAGTTTGCTATCCTACGCCGCGTGAAACCTCTCTTCCTGATCGATACCGACACTGCTTCCGATGACGCTGTGGCCTTGATCATGGCGCTTCGCTCTCCGCAGGCGCGCGTTCTGGCGATTACTACGGTTGCAGGAAACGTGGCCGTTCAACAGTCCACGCGCAATGCGCTCTACACCGCGAAACTTTGTGGCACAGACGTTCCGGTCTTCATGGGCGCGGAAAAACCGCTGCATCGCCCGCACGAGAGCGCGCACTGGTTCCATGGCCGCGATGGCCTAGGAGACCACGGCTACCCGGCTCCCGGCAAGGCACCCGAAAAACAGCACGCCGCCGAAGCGATCGTTGCGACGATCGAAGCCAATCCGGGTCTCGTCTTGGTGACCTTGGGACCTCTTACGAATGTTGCTTTGGCCTTGCAGCGAAATCCCGCAATTGCCGCCAAGGTCGGCCGCTGTGTGGTAATGGGCGGCGCGCCGTGCTGCGAAGGGAACGTGACTCCGGCTGCCGAGTACAACATCTGGTGCGACCCGGAAGCCGCGCGAATCGTGCTGCGCAGCGGACTACCGGTTGAGCTAGTGGGTTGGCACCTCTGCCGCGGTGAAGCCGCATTAAACCCCGACGACATTAAATATGTGCTGAGCATTGGCACGCCACAGGCGCGCTTCGCCATTGAATGCAACAGCCGAGCTCAAGAAGCCTACTTCGAGCAGACCGGTGAACACGGAATTTCGTTGCCGGACCCTGTGGCGATGTCTATTGCGCTGGACCCTGCGATTGTCACGCAGCAAAGCGAAAACTATGTGGACGTGGAAACCTCCAGCGAATTGACTTTGGGCATGACCGTGGTAGATCGCCTCAATGTGGCAGCCAACGACCGAAATCGAGCGGTTTGGGCCCCGATTTTGGATCGAGGCAAGAAAACCAAAGTCTACTGGACCATAGATATTAAGCGCTGGAAGCACGCCCTCTATTCCGCGCTAAGGTAGCACTTTCAGGTGGTCCCTGGCCTAACGTACAGATATCACACAACTTGTTGAGAATAAGGAGGCTAGGTTCGGCTTACCCCAACTCACTTGGCCCGATTGCACGCCCCGATGGCAACTTCTTTCCCCTTGTGGTGTTCTATCCAATGGGAGCCATAAATGATGTTACGCTCCCATCGGCTAGCACGTCTCATTAGAGGGCCAGAGCGGCCCACGGCCAGACCGAGGACAGGGGATTCGTCATGAACATGAAGACGATGACATTTACCGGTAGGGGCAGCTTAAGCCTGGTGCTGTGCTTAGCCAGCCTTCTGAGTATTGGGACGTCGAAGGCGCGAGCGGATGAAGAAAAGGATCCCCCAACGCGCGTGGCGCGCATTAGCTATGTTGACGGTTCCGTTTCCCTGCAACCCGGCGGAGCTGGTGACTGGGGTAGCGCGGCTAGAAACCGTCCGGTCACTATCGGTGACAAGCTTTGGGTGGACAAAGACTCCCGCGCGGAATTGCAAGCCGGCACAGCCTCCATCCATCTCGGCAGTATGACAGCTCTCTCCTTCCTGAACCTTGACCAGGGCATCACGCAGGTGCGCCTTGCCGAAGGCAGCATCAACTTCCGCGTCAGTGAATTGCGCGAAGGCGACCTCTACGAAGTGGACGCTCCGAATCTGGCTTTCACCGTGAAGCAGGCCGGGGCATTTCGCATTGATGTAGATGAAACCGGCGATTCCGCCCGCGTGACCGTGATTCGCGGCGAAGGCGAAGTTACCACCGGCGGCAAGACCTATGAAGTCCACTCCGGTGAACGCGGCGAATTCACCGGCACGGACAACGTCGATTACATTGTTAACAGGGCTCCCGGTCCGGACGGCCTTGACCGCTGGGCCGCTGACCGCGACCTGAAAGAAGACAACTCGATTTCCGGAAAGTATGTTTCGCGCGAAACGCCTGGCTACAGCGATCTCGATGACCACGGTACGTGGCAGGATGAGCCGGAATATGGCCATGTCTGGTATCCCAACGATGTTGGCCCGGGCTGGGCTCCTTATAGCGATGGCTACTGGAACTACGTCGGCCCTTGGGGCTGGACCTGGGTTGACTACTCTCCATGGGGTTTTGCTCCGTATCACTATGGCCGATGGAACTATTTTGGCGGAAGGTGGGGCTGGTGCCCGGGCCCGATCTTTGGTCCTCCGATCTATGGGCCGGCCTTTGTCGGTTTCTTTGGCGGAGGCTTAGGCTTCGGCGTCGGCTGGTTCCCGCTAGGCTTCGGCGAACCGTTCTTTCCATGGTTCCACTGCCGCCACGAGTTCTTTGAGAGGATCAACGAACGCAATACTTTTATCCGCAACAGAAATGTCTTCAACACCAACATTCGCAACGTCAATTTCGTGAACGCGCACAATGTGAATGCCGTGACCACGGCGAGTCGCAATGCTTTTACGAGCGGCCAGGCCATCAACCGCGGCGCCAACCGCGTCACCGCGGCTTCGTTGCGGGGTGCGCAAGTGACCAACTCCGTCGGGATCAAGCCGACGCAGCACAGCTCGCTCGGCTCGGTGAACATCAGATCGCATGTCGCCGCGCCGCCGGCAGCGGTTCAGAACCGCGCGGTGATCGCGCGAACGGCACCGGCGCAAGGGGCATCCCAGGCGCGTGTTCGCACGCTCAATAGTGCTGACCTGCCTGCAGGTCACGTTAGCAACGGGCCTGTGAACAGCACCATGAATCAGCATGCGGTCACGCCGAATGCACCATCACGCAACGCGCCTGCGATGAATGGCCGTCCGGGCAACGTGCCCAGCACTTCCGGGTTGACTTCCCGGCAGCGGGAGCTGTCGCAGAGCCGGCCGCCTTCGTCCATGACGAACTCGAACCGGACATCAGCCGCTGCAACTGGCAACAATGCCTCGCAGCGCGCGGGCAATGGGCCACGCACCTGGGCAGCGCAGGGAAATACAACTGATCACGGCCGCGCCCCAGCAGGTTTCGGAAGCTCGAATCAGCCGGGAAACTCACGGTCGCAAATAACCCGCGAGACTCAAGGCAATCGTCCTCCATGGGCACGCGGCGATTCACAGTCTGGAGCGGTCAGTGGCCAGACATCGCGGCCTACGACGCCAAGCTACAACGGCAATCGTCCAAACACTTCGAACAACAGAGGTTCTTACGAGCCGCCACAGCGGACGCAACGTGACAGCCCAGCCTACAACAACAACCGCGGCTCTACGCAGCCGCGCTCTTACAATCCGCCGCCCGCACGCTCATACTCGGCACCGCAAACTTATTCCGCACCGAGTCGCAGCTATTCAGCTCCGTCACGCTCATACTCTGCACCGAGTCGCAGCTATTCAGCTCCGTCACGCTCATACTCTGCACCGAGCCGCAGCTATTCAGCTCCGTCAGGCTCCTACTCCGCACCGAGCCACAGCAGTAGTGGTGGGGGTGGCGGCAACCGTGGCGGCGGTGGCGGCGGTAGCCCGCACGGCGGCGGGGGCTCCGGCTCTGGCGGGCGGCATTAATCCCTTTTCCGACTCAAAAGCCCGTCCGGATCTTGCGGATGGGCTCTTTGTTTTTCGGCATCAACTAGAATTGAAATTCTCCCGTCCTCATGTCTCCTGAGTTTCCAGTTGCTCGCGGCATCACACCCTCACAACTCTTCCGGCAGGCCAGTGTTAAATGAAGTGAAGCATTTCGTTACCGCATTTGCTGTTTCGACATGGGGAAAATGCGCGGCAAATGCTCTCTGTCGGCGAAATGCTAGTGTTTAAAGTGAGCCCAGGCGATTTGCCCAGGAAAGTGAAATGACGCGGCGCAAGTGCACGATGGCCGCTAAGGTTTCAGGAGAGATTTCGATATGAGAAAACACGTGCTCAAAATGGCGAGCCTCTTCAGCGTTGCGCTGGCGGTGGCTTTCTTTGCGCCGCAACGCGCCGCAGCCGATGAAGACGATCCACCTAGCCGCGTCGCTCGCCTCAGCTACGCTCACGGCACCGTTTCGTTTAATCCGGGGGGCACCGACGATTGGATTTCCGCGGTCGTCAACCGTCCGATTGCTTCTGGCGACAAGCTTTGGACCGATAACGGCGCGCGCGCCGAGCTGCACATCGGCTCCGCGGCGATCCGCCTTTCTGACAACACTGGGTTTTCCTTCTTGAATCTGGATGACCGCATGGCGCAGATCCGGCTCACAGAAGGCACTATTAACGTGCGCGTGCGGCGTCTCGAACAGGACGAAACTTTCGAAATCGATACACCCAACCTTGCTTTCTCGATCCTTCGTCCGGGCAACTACAAGATCGACGTAAATGAAGCGGGCGATGCCACTGTCGTTGTTGTCCGCGACGGTGAAGGCGAAGTCACCGGCGGGGGCTCCGCTTATGCCATGCATCCTCGCGAAACCGGCACGTTTTCCGGGACCGATCAACTCGACGCCGACATTCAGAGATTCGGCGATAACGCCGACGACTTCGACCACTGGTGCGGTGACCGCGACCGCCGCGAAGATCGCTCGCAATCCTCGCGCTACGTTTCTTCCGATGTCATTGGTTATGAAGACCTCGACGACAACGGAGGCTGGCGCCCCACTCCTGAATATGGCACGGTTTGGTTTCCACATACCACCATCGTCGGTTGGGCGCCTTATCGCTATGGCCACTGGGTGTGGATTTCGCCTTGGGGCTGGACCTGGGTAGATGATGCTTCTTGGGGCTTTGCGCCGTTCCATTACGGCCGTTGGGTTACGGTCGGCGGCGTTTGGGGTTGGGTGCCGTGCGCGCCTCGCGCGGTCGTAGGTGTTGCCTACGTACGCCCGGTTTACGCCCCAGCTCTTGTCGCGTGGGTAGGTGGACCACGCTTCAGCATTGGCATAGGAATCGGAGGAGGCGGTGGAGTCGGCGTGGCCTGGTTCCCGCTTGGGCCGCGTGAAGTCTACGAGCCCTCGTATCACGTAAGTCGCACTTACGTTACAAACGTCAACGTCTCCAACACGACGGTGAACAACACCGTCGTAAACAACTACTACAACAACGTCATCATCAACAAAAACGTCACCAACATCAAGTACGTGAACCAGACCGCGCCTAACGGCGTAACCGCCACTTCTCAGCAGAATTTTTCGTCAGCGCAGCCTGTCGGACGAAACATGATCAAGGTCGATCGCCGGGAAGTTGAGTCTGCGCAGGTCAATGCCACTACCCCAACGGTTGCGCCGCAACAGAAAAGCGTACTTGGCGCTGGCGCTGCGGGTGCGGCAAGGCCTCCAGAGAGGTTTCAGCAACGTGAAGTCGTGGTCAAGACGCCTCCACCCCCCGCTCCTGTATCCTTCGTAAAGCAACAGCAGGCCATTCAAGCCAATGGAGGCCGACCGCCGGCCGTCTCTCAAATGCGTCAAGTGCAGATGCAGACCGAGAACGCGCAGCAGGCTCGTCCGAACATCAAGGTCGCACCACCCTCCCGGACTGCGACTCCGCAAAACGTCCGTGCCAACGGGTCCGGTCAGCCGCAGAACAACAACGGCAATCGTCCGGGTCAGCCACAAACGAATGTTCAGCCCAATGTACAAAACAATTCGAACAGGCCGCCGGCCTCCAACAACGCCGGACAACAGCCACAAGGCAATCAACCGGGGAATTCTCCAGCAAACAACGGCCGCGAAAAGTCTTATAACGATCGCCCAGCTAGTGCTCGGCCCAACGGCGGGAACCCGAATCCGAATCCCCCTGTGAACCCGCAGCTCGATCTGAGGCATCAGCAACAGTTGGACCAGCTTCGCCTGAAACAAGACCAGGAGCGCCAGAAGGTCGAGCAGAAGCAAATCCAGGAACAGCAACGGATTCAGCAGAGAAATACTGTGGACGCTGGAAGGCAGCAAGTCGAGCAGAGACAACAACAGCAGCCCCAGCAGATCGACCAGAGACAGGTTCAGGAGCAGCAAAGGACTCAGCAGAGAAATGCTGATGACGCTAGAAGGCAGCAAGTCGAGCAGAGACAACAGCAGCAGCTCCAGCAGCTCGAGCAGAAACACGGGCAGGAGCAGCAGAAGCTAGAGCAAAAACAGCAGCAGGAACGCCAGAGGCAGCAGGCACCCCCGAAAGACAAGCCCTCCAGCAAGCCGGCGAAGGACGACAAGCCTCCGCACCGCGGCTAGACCCGCTGCTTTGCGAACAGCATCCCGGGCGGGCGTTTGTTGAAAATCAGGCGCCCGCTCGTTTTTTTGATTTCGCCCATCTTCGCAGGTGAAAGGTCTTGCTCTGTCGCGTAAGATTCCTTCTCTGCGCTCATGGCGAAACGATCTAAATCTCGCCCCTCATCCGCTGAGATCCCGGCCGCATCTCCGGAGTTGCGGCTGTTTCGAATTCCAGGCATTCCAGAGATTCGCCCCGGCAACGATCTTGTCAAATGCGTGGCCAGCGCCGCGACTCGAGCCGCAATTCACTTCGAAGACGGCGACATCCTTGTCGTCGCTCAGAAAATTGTCTCAAAGGCGGAAGACGCTCTCGTTCGGCTGGCAAGCGTAAGGCCTTCCCCGGAAGCCCTCGGGATCGCCGGGCGCCTGAAAAAAGATCCTCGTGCCATCGAAGTCGTCTTGAGGGAGTCGCGGCGCATCGTCCGCAGCGATCATGTGCTGATCTCCGAAACGCGCCACGGTTTCGTCTGCGCCAATGCAGGCGTCGACCATTCGAACGTTCCCGGTAACGATGTGGTGACTTTGCTCCCGCGAAATCCAGATCGATCCGCAAAAAAGCTCGCTGCCGCGCTCCGCAAACGGACCCGCAAACGCATCGCCGTCATCATCAGCGACACGTTTGGCCGCCCCTGGCGCCTTGGATTGACGAACGTCGCCATCGGCGCTTCAGGCGTGCCGGTTCTCCTCGATTTGCGCGGTTCGCCGGACCGACACGGAAAGCCTCTGACTGCGACGATTCTCGCGGTCGCCGACGAACTCGCCGCCGCCGCTGGACTCTTGATGGGCAAATCGGAAGGCTTCCCTGTTGTTCTCATTCGTGGCTATCGCTACAAGCCCGAGTCCGAGCCGGCGGCCCGCATCATCCGCCCCGCCGCCGAGGATCTATTCCGCTAAGCTCCTCTTCTCTTTCTTCTCTGCGGTCTCTGCGTTCTTTGCGCCCTGTGTGTTAAATTCTTCCTGCCAATCTCTGCCACGAAGACCATGACCATTCAGCCTCACGACGCCGGTTCACTTTACACAGTAAGTCCTGAAGTCGAGGATGCCCTCAGCCGGGCCCATGAAGGCCTCGCCATCGACCGTGCCGCAGCATTGCTCCTTGCGGATCATGCTCCTCTACCCGGCCTCCTGAGCGCCGCAACCAAAATTCGCGCTTGCGGCAAAGGGAATGTCGTCTCCTTTTCAAGAAAAGTCTTCATCCCGCTGACCACCCTTTGCCGCGACTATTGCAGCTACTGCACTTTTCGCAAGGATCCGGGCCAGCCCGGCGCTCACTTCATGACACCGGATGAGGTGCTCGCGCTCGCCGAACGCGGCCGCCAAGCGGGCTGCAAGGAAGCTCTCTTCAGCCTTGGCGATCAACCCGAACGGATCTTTCCCGAAGCCAGCGAATTCCTGAGCAAACAGGGTTTTACGCGCACACTTGATTACGTCGCCGCGATGTCCGAACTCGTTCTGGAAAAAACCGGCCTGCTCCCGCACGCCAATCCCGGCGTCATGGACCGCGCCGCCCTCGTCCGTCTGAAAGATTCGAACGCCAGCCTCGGCCTGATGCTCGAAAACGTCAGCCCGCGGCTGATGCGCGACGGCTTGCCGCACGCCAAAGCCCCAGACAAGGTGCCCGCGCTGCGCCTCCGCACCATCGAGGAAGCAGGGAGGCTCTCCATCGCGTTCACCACAGGAATCTTGATTGGCATCGGCGAAACTATGGTAGAACGCATCGACTCTCTCTTTGCGATTCGAACGCTCCATGAAAAATACGGTCACATCCAGGAAGTCATCATTCAGAATTTCCGCGCCAAACCGGAGATCCCCATGGCCGAGCACCCGGAGCCCTCACTCGAGGACATGCTGCGCACCATCGCTCTCGCCCGCCTGATCCTTGGCCCGCACATGAACGTCCAAGCCCCGCCGAACCTGAGCTACGACGATTTCCCTTGTCTGCTGGAAGCAGGCATCAATGACTGGGGCGGCATTTCCCCCGTCACCAAAGATTTCATCAATCCCGAGGCGGCCTGGCCGCAGATCGCGCGGCTGCAAGGCGAGACCGAGTCCCGAGGTTTCGTTTTGCGCGAACGCCTGGCCCTCTATCCGGAGTTTGTCCGCCGGGAAGAATTTCTTTCGCCTCGCGTCCGCGATCGGGTTGCAGCCCTATCGGGCGCGGACGGATTTGCGTGTAGCACTGGCCTTGCGGCCCACATCTGATTCCTCTATGTCTCCAGTCAAGAAACTCAAAATCACCGCTCTCGCGGGCGGCGTTGGCGCATCAAAACTGCTCCTCGGTCTTTACGAAGTCATGGACGCAAGCTTGTTGACGATCATCGTCAACACCGGCGACGACACCGTTCTCCACGGTTTGAAGATTTCGCCGGACCTCGACATCGTGACCTACACTCTGGCGGGGGTCGTCGATTCCGCAAAAGGCTGGGGCATTCGCGGGGAAACTTTTCACGCGCTGAAACGCCTCGCCGCCTATGGGCGCGCCGATTGGTTCAACCTGGGCGACCGCGACCTCGCGACTCATATCCATCGCACAGCCATGCTTGCCGATGGAAAGACCTTGTCCCAGGCCGCGGATTCGATTCGAATTGCCCTGCGCGTGAAATCCCGCATCCTCCCGATGTCCCATGACCCCATTCCGACAATGATCGATTCGAATGAAGGCCCGCTGCATTTTCAGGAATACCTGGTAAAGCGCCGCACCGAGCCTGTCGTCCGCGGCATCCGTTTTGCCGGTGCGGACTCCGCGCGGCCCGCCCCGGGCGTCCTCGAAGCCATTCGCGATGCCGATCGCATTCTCATCTGTCCCAGCAATCCGCTGATCAGCATCGGCCCGATTCTGGCCGTGCCCCAGGTCCGCGATCAGCTGCGCGCCCACAAAGAAAAAGTCTTCGCCGTCTGTCCCATCGTCGGCGGGAAATCGCTAAAGGGCCCTTCCGACAAGATGCTCGCCCAGCTCGGCCACGATCCGACAGCCCTGGGCGTCGCCAAACTCTACGCCGACTTTACCGGCACCTTCGTCATCGATCCTGCGGACAAATCGCAATCCGCCGCGATCTCCGCGCTCGGCATGAAGGTTGCGATTCTTCCGACAGTCATGAAGACGCTAGCGCAGAAACGCAAACTCGCCCGCGCTCTCTTATCTTTATCTCCCTCGCCTTTGTAGGGGCGAACTTCAGTTCGCCCTGTTTTCTCTTTGTTGGGACGCCCGCCGTGGCGGGCTGCGCCCAACTCGGCACAAGCTGGTGTGCTCGTTACCCCGTTCGCAGCTCAGCCGACAGCACGCAGAGGGCAATTTCCCGTTACCGCGTTATTCAGATGGAAGGCATGAAATCAGTCGGCGCAACGAAATTCTCAAATTACTCGTAAACGCCAACCGTTGTCTGCCCCGGCAGCGTAGCATGAATCCAAGCCTCTGCCGCGATGAGGTGCAGCACAAAGCCGATCCAGAATCCGATCCCGAAGAATTCATACGGCGTCAAGCCTGAAAAGCGGCTCGTAGCAAAGAACATTCCAATGATGGGGCGGATGGTGGCCACGGCAAGCCCAACCGAGAAGGCGCGAATCATCCACTCGCGGTGCAGCGCGATTTCACGCCGCCGGATATGCCAAAACGCCTTGCACAGCGCGAATAGAAAGAACGTGGCAAACAGTGTCGTCGCCGCCGCCTGATTGAAGCCGCCGATAGCCGGCATGCCAAAGCTCATCACCAGGGCCGAAATTCCGATCACCACACCACAACTCACAAAAATGCGGCCACTCCAGCGGTGCCATCGGAGATGGCGCGCCCGAATGGTTGAACTGAACTGCCAAGGTCCCAGCGTCATGAAAAGCAAGCCGGGCAAAATATGAACGAGAGTTAGGATCGGATAGTGCGCAAACAAATCATCCAGCGCGGCGAACCGTGCAGCTACGGGATTGGATGTGGCCGCGGGTGGATGATAGCCTCTCACCACGACAGGCAGCAGATGCACCATCCTCCGCAGCGCGACGGCAACTCCGATAAACGCCAGAAAGATGACGGCGCTCCATAGCGCGCGCCGGAGACGAGTACCAGGCTTCATACCACGTACTACGTTTGATTCATCAACTTCCTTTCATTGGCTGATGTAGTAAAACGGAGTGGTTTCGGAAGCCATTTCAAGAGCCCCATCTGCTGCGACCATGCGGACTTCGGAACCTCCGGAATGGAACGGCAGATGTCCCGTAAGCGCATTTATCGTCCAGCCACATATCCTAGATGCCCACTATGCCTCCAATGAAACTGAGCCAGCCAACGACTGGCTACTATTCAGCCCCAAACTAGAGCTAGCTACAACTTGCACTGAACCCGGACTCCATCATGGGGATCTCCTGTTGGTTTGCAATCACCTGCGGATTTCAGGGGAATCCTGAGTCGGCTTCATCGTCTCAGGGCTTTACCTGACCATGGAATTCAAAGTCTTCCGGCACAACAATTGCTGTCTTCACTGGATTGAAGGCCCTCGCACAGCGCGTATAGTTCGAGGCTGGACGAGAAAGGCCACGAATGCAGGACGAACGGCTCGCGCTGTACCCCCTCCAACGCCGAACGATTGGCCGCTCCTCCATCGCAGCTCTAACCAACCGAGATTTGGGTATCGTCGTGGTGCGACGTCTTGAGCATTGGAGGTGAATTATGTTGCTGGCAGCATTTCTTCTCTTGTGTCCTGTTCCTCAGATGGCGGACACACCGAAAGCAGTTTCCGACGCACCAGCGGCGGCTATCAGCAAACAGCCAACAGGTTCTTCCCTCTCATCGGACCTGCCTTCAGCGCCCGCGCCGAAGATCAGAGCGGATGTGAAGGAAGCGTCCATTTCCAACCCCGCGCCCTTGTTGAATGCGTCATCTTCTACCGCAGGCCTTATCCTGCCTTTCGCTGAGCCGATCCTTCCGCGCTCGGCTGGAGCTCCCGCGCCGCCGGCCAAAGCCCTTTTCTTTCGACCTTACGAAACCCACCTGCAGAGGGAATTGTTGTACGCGCTGGCATTCACCGAGCACGGCGCAGCGGCCTTCGATGCCTGGTCCACGCGCCGCGCAATCTCGGGCAATTACGGAACGGAATCGAACCCGCTGCTGCGGCCCTTCGCGCATTCGGGCGCGCTGTATGTGGCTACGCAGATTAGCCCCGCCCTTATGGATTATCTCGGCCAGCACATGATGGTGAGCCAGCATCGCTGGGTTCGGAAGATGTGGTGGCTGCCCCAAACAGCCGGCATGGGAGTGTCGCTGGCCTCGGGGGTCCACAACGTCGGCGTTGTGCCTTAAGATCCGCCTATCGGAAATAGCAAGAAGTTCCGATGAGGGAGTTCTCACCGGGACTTCTTGGCTTTAGTTAGTTGGAATCTTCTCTGGCAGCGGAAGCTGCTGCAAGCGGAGCGAAACAAACTGCCCATCCAGATCACCGCGACAGTGGCCCGGCAAATCGCTTCGGCACACAGGGTGGTTAAGGCCAAATCCAAGTGCCCAGCGCCTAATACGTCGTGCAGGCTCAATGGGCCGCCGCAACCTCATATCGCAATCCGTAATTCCCACTCATGCCGCTGAAAGCGGCCACACCTCTATTTCGCGAACCGCCGAACGCTGAACGAAATCGGCAGGCCGACCACGACCATGTGCACCAGCAGCCCTAGAATCAGGTCACGAAGTTGGTAAGGCCCCCTTGCGTGAAGGGCGGAGAGCGGCAAAACGATAAGATTCATCACCTCATCCACCGCGGCGCCAAAGAATAAACCGCACACCAGCGGATGCTCCTTCATAAAGCCCAGACTGCGGCTTGCCGCGTAGTAAACCGCAGCCGCTGAGCAAGCGATAAAGAAGTGCAGGAGGACACCGAGAACATAGGTGCCCACGCCTCCATGGAAAGCCTGCCGCCCCAGCAGGCCCCCGGCAATCGCGAGCGGAATTTTCCATCCAAACAGGATGCAAGCTTGTAAAAGGTCCAAAGTCCCGGCAATCCCCCCGCCCACTGCGATTGTCAATAGAGCGTTCCTTTTTCCCAATGGCCGAGGCGCAGAATCTCCAATCATCCGATACCCTCTCTTTCACCTCTGATTTGTTTGCAATCCGCAATGCCACGATACCCAGGTGAGACGCGGGAAGTCCTGAGGTAGGGTCTGAAACACCCTGAATAATTCTGAAATCATATAAATCACACCGCATCGGCGGTGGTGCGGCTGGGGTAGCGTCGTACAAGCGCAAGACCGGTCCGGAACGTGGTCGGCGTTTCTCTGTGGTATAGTCCGCGAGCGCCGCTTTTCTATTTAAAAACAAAGCGTAATAACCGATCTCTGTATGGAACGTCCAACCGCGACAATGCTTCGCATCGGCGCCTGGTGCATCAATCCGGCGTCCGGCCAGATTTCACGAAATGGAGAGACCGCTCGGGTAGAGGTGCGTACGATGCGACTCCTGCTGTGCCTCGCCCAGCACGCCGGCGAGGTCGTCAGCATCGATGACTTGCTCGACCAGGTATGGTCTGACGTAACCGTCGCTCCGGACTCCGTCTACCAGGCTGTGACATCGCTCCGCCGTCTGCTCGGCGACGATCCCAAACAACCCACGTACATCGCGACGGTGCCGCGACTAGGGTATCGGATGGTGGCGACGGTCAGTACCTGGACGGAGCAGTCCGTCGCCCAGACGGGCACGCGGGCAAACGTACAAAGGGGCGCACAGACGAACGCGCAGACGGGCTCTTCGCGGGCTTCGGACGGCGAACATTCAAACCCCGCGACCACTGATGCGCCGACGCCCGGCCCGCGCCTCAGAAGCGGCTTCACTTGGACCGCCGGCGCGGCGCTTTGCCTCGCGCTGGTCGTTGCTTTCCTGTTCCACGCGAACAACAATCACTCAGCCTCACCCCCCATTGTTCCGCAGTCACAGAATTCCATCGCCGTGCTCCCGTTTCTCGACCTGACCGAAGAGATGAACCAGGAGCCATTCGCTGACGGCATGACCGAGGAGCTGATCGACAAACTCAGCAAGATCCCCGGCCTTCGGGTACCGCCTCCCACGTCATCGTTCTATTTCAAGGGCAAACTCTGGCCGCGTTCGCATGGGACTCCGCAAATAAGCATCGCCGATATCGCCAAAACGCTCGGTGTCGCCTATGTTCTCGATGGCAGCGTCCGCAAATCTGGCGCCAGGCTGCGGGTCGACGCGCGCCTGATTCGCGCCGACAACGGCTACGTTGTCTGGTCTGAAACCTACGACCGGCCATTCGACGACATCTTGATGGTCCAGGGCGACATCGCCGGCGAAGTAACGAAAGCGCTGAGGGCATCCATCGAGGCCAGACCGGACCACTAGCCACGACACTGCTGGCAATCTTTCTCCACCGCGGCATGAAAGTTCGGACAGTTGAAATCGGATGTCCTGTGAGTGCGTTACACTTCCCGGCTCTCTAAACCGCCTGCCTATTTGTGTCGAATGTTCACGGGTGCCCTGGTCCGATCCAGGGGAAACACGCGCAGTTCCCATTTGACCGGGACGGACGTTGGCAAGTAGCAGATGGTTTTGTCGCAAGCCTGATACTCAAGCTTCCCCGTAATCGTGAAGATTTTCCCATCTTTCCCCAGCGAGCCCCAGAACTCTGACCCGGAGTTCACTTTCACATCCTGGCTGATGCGGAACGTCCCTTCGAAAACGGGTACCTTCTCCTTGATCGCAGGTAAATAGAGAATTTTAGACGGTGGGTAAACCGCCGGTTTGAACTCCAACTGTGCGACAGGTTCAATCACGAGCTGAATGGGCTTATAACCCTGGGTTCCGGGCGCATACACATGCACATCCGGGGGCAGCCGCACTTCGGCGACCATAGTGATGCGAGTTCCGGGTACGCCGACGGGATCGGATTGTTCGAGGACCAGTTGAAGATGAGGGGCTTCCACCTTTTCTGTTACTTCCTGGCCTAATTCCGGGAAAAGCTTGGAAATAATGCTATTTCCGGTAAGCCGCTCCCGGTATTTTGCTTCGAAGAACTTTTCTCGAATGATGCCATTGGGATCAATAAAAAAATATCCCGGGCGGGCAAAGCCCTTTTGCATCCCCGAAGCTTCCTGATTGAGAACGCCATAAGCCTGAATAATCTTCGAGTCGGGGTCCGCGAGCATCGGGTATTCGATCTTGTGCCGGTCGGCAAAGTATTTCAGGATTTCTTCCGTGTCATAGCTGAGGGCCGCCAGCTTGACCCCTTGCTTTTCGAATCGCGGGATGGCGCTTTGCAGCTGGACCAGCTGCCCTTTGCAGAACGGTCACCAGTCCGCGGAGCGGAAAAAAAGAAGTACGGTGCCGTTCGCTCCTTTCAGCATTTCCAGAGTTTGTACCCGGCCAAACTGGTCGTGAACTGAAAACGCCGGAGCTTTCTGACCGACGGCGAGTCCAATGGACATCAACTCGATGGAAGCCATCTGAATCGTATCGCCATCGAGTGTCCCTCGGACGGTTACCGTGTCTCCCAGGTGAGCGGTTACCGACGCTTGCGGCTCAATGCCGTACATCACCCTGTTCGTATCGTCATACAGCGACAGCTTCGCACCCGGCACGTTCTTGGCACACTCGGGCGATTCGGCGAAGGCTTCGTCTGCGTTGCAACTGCTGGACACCAGGATGCCGGACCACGATCCGGGCTTTGTTGCGGAATTTCTTGGATTGTTCTGCCCGGCCACTGCGAGAGGGGCTATAGAAAAAAACGCTACCAGACAGAGGAAGAAGCGTTTCGCGGTAGAATCAGTTCCGGCCGACAGCACCAATTCGAACCCTCGATTCATTTTTGAATCCGCCGGTACTGTACACCTCACACTCTCGTCGCACAACGCCCGCCAATGAAGAAGTGTCACTTCAGGGGAAGCCCGGTGAATCGAATTCCCGCCCCGTGAACTTTGTAGCGCATATTCAATCCAATCAAGAGCGCCGTCAGCGACTCCACGATGCGCGCATTCTCCAATTGTCCTCCATTCAATGGCCGCGCTCCCGGAATCTTGCTGACCAATTCGAATGTCACTTGCTTCGCTTTCTCATCGTCGCTGCATACCAGAACGTCGCAATCGACCGGTTCATCCCCAGCAAGCAGTTCCGCTCCAAGATTCTGCAACGCAGCTGCCAGGCCCACACCGTCTGGCAGCAGTTCCCTCGTCTGCTCGGCTGCAGAGCCTTGCCAGACGCCAAGAACGCGCGTCGGTGCGCCGCCAATCGTCGCTGCCAACGGCACCGTGGTATCGATCACAATCGTTCCCGGTTTCCAAACGCTCTTCAATTGCCTGAGCAGCGCCACTATGCCGGAGAAGGGAACTGTCAAAATCGCGACATCGCACGCGGCCGCGGCAGAAGGATTGTCCAGGCCTTCAACCTGCGCGGCGCCACCAATGCGCTGGCGCAACAGTCTTGCGGTTTCTTGCGCGCGAGCTTCCTCGCGCGATCCGATCAGGATGTGTTCCCCAGCCTTCGCCATTCGAAACGCAAGCCCGGAGCCTTCGGCTCCCGTCCCGCCCAGAATCGCGATCTTTCGCGCCATGATGATTCGCTCCGTTTCGCATTGCGCCGGTCATTCGAATCGCCGTCACGGCACATTCGATTCGAATCCGCCACTTCGCTTTTCCCGCATCCAGTATGGTATCTTCAAAAACTTCCAAGATGCTAACGCCACATCTCAGCGCATTCGAATTCCGCAAAGCACTGGGTCATTTCAGCACCGGCGTGACCGTGGTTACCGTCGAATTCGAACCGGGCAAGCTTCACGGCATGACCGCCAACTCGTTCACCTCGGTTTCACTCGATCCCATGCTGATTCTCGTTTGTGTCGACCACCGCGCGAAGATGCTTCCCTTGCTGGAGAAGAAAAAACGTTTTGGCATCAGCGTTCTCAAAACGGGGCAGGAGGCTATTTCCGAGTATTTCGCCAAAGGCGAGCAGAGTGCAGAAGCGGAGGAGCGATTGTCGATTCGATATCGATGGACCCCGGGGGGCATCCCGGTCCTCGAGAATACGCTAATCCAGTTGAGCTGCAAGGTGGCCGCGTCGCATATCGCCGGCGACCACACCATCTTTGTCGGTGAAGTGGAGGAAGCAGAAATGCACGAGGGCGAGCCGCTGCTTTATTTCCGCGGCGAATACCGCCGGATCGCGCGCCACCCCTAGAGAATTGTTTTTTTTGTGGAGAATTCTATCGTTCGGAATTGCCGGAAGGCCGCAAGGCCGCGGCGACTCGGCCGAATCGCCCATCTCTTTGCGATGGCTTTTCACTTCGCGCAACGCGTAGATCGGCTTGTTTTGCGATTCGTAGTAGGTGCGCGCAATGATCTCGCCGAGCAAGCCCATGGAGAAGAACTGCACACCGCTGATGAACAGCGCCACCGACAGCATCATTAGCGGCCCGTGTTCCGCCATGATGGCCTTGTGAAGGTAAAATTTTTCGTAAGCCAGGAAGCACGCGAGCAGGGAACCCAGCCCGGCTCCGGCCACGCCCAGCAACCCGAAAAACTGGAGCGGCCGCGTCGAATAATCCAATAAAAACTTGACGATTATTAGATCCAGGAACACACGGATCGTGCGCCCGATCCCGTAATGGGACCTTCCGCTCTTTCGCTCGAGGTTTTCGATGGGCACTTCCGCGATTCTCGCGCCCGTCGAACTTGCCAGCGCCGGAATGAACCGGTGCAGCTCGCCGTAGAGCTGAATTTCCT
>WNFJ01241705.1_pt1 | contig 28933 bp, 24 predicted proteins | sample 5400461 | NCBI WGS metagenome assembly WNFJ01 (sample SAMN13153349, study PRJNA577476) | soil metagenome | isolation source: 115 cm saprolite on Douglas fir-dominated hillslope | place: USA:California | collected 2013-09-17
GGCGTAGTCCGGCCGCACCGTGATCTCCCCGTCGAGGATGACCTCGCGGTCCCAGGGCAGGATGATAAAGCTACCGGTCTCAAGGGCGTAGAAATCGGGCTTGTAGTCGCCCGTGCGGAACGACACGGCCGTTTTCACGGCGGCGGGCTTGAGTTCGCGCACCGCCGCAAGCCCCAACTTCATGGTGGCGCCGGTGTCGCACGTCTCGTCGACCAAGAGGATGCGGCGGCCCGTGACGACGCGGGGCGGCGCCGCGATCACCACGGGCCGGCCACCCGTTTCGGTGCGGGTGATGGCCATCGACGCGAAGTCACGTTGCAGGATGCTGGCGACGACCGCCCCCGGGATCACGCCGGCTTTCGCGATGCCGATGATGACGTCCGGGTCGTACTCGCGGAAGATCTTGAGCGCCAGGGCCCGGCACGTTTCGCCAAAGAACGGCCAATCGACTTCGAGGACGCCGTGCGGCGCCGCCCGGTGACCGGTGCGGGTCGTGGCCGACGAGGGAGTCCGGGGCGCGGCGGGCATGGGGTGGGAAGCTACATTGCAAAGTCCTGCGACCGCAAGCTATTTTCGGCCCATGGGTTTCTGGCGCCGCCTGTTCCTCGGCTCGTCGGGCGATGAGCTCAAACCCCAGCGCCTCGACTATCTGAACGAGGCGCTCGCGCTGGAGCGCCAGGGCGACTACGAAGCGGCGCTCACCTCGTATCGGTTGGCCCTACGCGATCACCCCCACGACGCGCGCATCTTGCAGAACATGGCGATCGCGTTTACCAAGACCCGGCGGCTCGACGAGGCGATCCGCCACTACCGCCGCGCGCTCGAGCTCGACCGCGAGCTGGCCGGTGCCCACTACGGCATCGCCTTCTTGCTGCTGAAGCGCGGCGATCCGGACGGCGCGGCACAGCATCTCCGGGCGTTCCTGACCCATCCTCCCAAGGGTCCCGACGCGCAGAAGTGGGTCGAGCACGCGACGCAGGCGCTGCGCGACCTCGGCGCCTCGGGCCCGACGCACGCCGCCGCGGCGGAGGCGCCCTGAGGCGCCGGCCCCTCGGCCGCGCCGGCATCGTCGTCGTCGTGGTGCTCGCAGCGGCGCTCAGCTGCAAGTTCGGCGCCGCTTCCAGCGAGATCATCGCGCTCGCGGTGATCGTGCCGGACAGCCTCGAGCAATTCGACACGCTACGGCCCCGCGCCTATGCGATGAACGGCAACGGCGACTCGGTCGCCCCCGCCGTGCTGTGGACGACGCTCGACACGGCCGCTCTGACGGTGCTGAACCCCGCCATCGGGCAGACCGTCGTGCGCCGCCCCGGTCTCGTCGGTCGGCTGGAGGCGCAAGCCGGCCCGCTTCTCAGCAACCCGCACTCCATCAGCACGCTTTTCGCAGCGGACACGCTGCGCCCAGCGGGCCCCACGCTCGACAGCGTGCTGGTCCCGCCTCAGGCCCGTGATTCGCTGTCGGACTCGCTCAAGGTCCAGCTCTTGACCGACACGGCGAGCACACGCTCGCCGAGCGACTCGCTCGTCCCGCTCATGGGGCGCCCGGTCGTGTTCACGATCGTCCGCGCCACGACCCCGGGGTCGGTCACGCTGGTGAGGCTCGACACGGCGCACGCCTCAGGCGACACCGTGGACACGGTCGCCACCGCCGCCCTCGGGATCGCCACGGTCAAGGTGCGCTTGCTGCGTGGCCCCGTGCCCGACACGGTGCTGGTGACGGCGACCGCGCGGCGCGCCGTGCGCACGGCGGTGCCGGGCTCGCCCGACACCTTTGTCGTGAGATTCCTGCCATGAGCGCGGGCACGCTCACCGAGCTGCTGTTCAGCGCCGTCGAGCGCTACGCCGCTCACCCAGCTGCGTTTCGCTACAAGGCGACCGGCGTGTGGCAGCCGGTGTCGCACCGGGACGCGCTGGAGCGGGTGCGGGCGATCTCGCTGGGTCTGCGCGAGCTCGGCATCGCGCCGAGTGACCACGTGGCGATTCTCGCTGAGACGCGGCTCGAATGGGCGTTGGCCGATTACGCCTGCCTCTGTGCCCGCGTCGCCGACGTCCCGATCTACCCCACGCTGCCGGCGAACCAGGTGGAATACATCCTGCGCGACTCGGCGGCGGCGGCGGTGTTCTGTTCCTCCGCGGCGCAAGTGGACAAGATCCGCCAAGTGCGGGCCGGGCTCCCCTCGCTGCGGCACGTCATCGTGTTCAACGCCGACGGCGCGGGGCCCGGGGTCGTGACGCTGACCGCCCTCGAGACCCAAGGCCGGACGGCGGGGGCGAAGTATCCGCGCTTCACCGAGGAGGCGCGCGCGGTGCGCCCCGAGGACCTCGCCACGCTGATCTATACGTCGGGGACCACCGGCCCGCCGAAAGGCGTGATGCTCAGCCATCACAATATCTGGTCCAACATCGCTGCGTGCGTGGAGGCGCTGCGGCTGAGCGAGGAAGCCAGCTGCCTCGCCTGGCTGCCCCTGTCGCATATCCTCGAGCGCATGGTGGATTACTATCTCTTGCACGTGGGCGTGACCATCAACTACGCCGAGTCGGTGGACACGGTGGCGCAGAACCTGCCGGAGGTCCGCCCCACCGTCGTGGTGGCGGTGCCGCGGCTATTTGAGAAGGTGTATGCGCGCGTGCTCGAGAAGGCGCTTACGGGATCCCCGCTGAAGCGCCGCATCTTCTTGTGGGCAAAGCGGGTGGGCGAAACGTGGACGACGCACCGGCTCGCCGGCATCCCCCTGCCGCTCACGCTCAAGCTGTGGCATGGCATCGCGGACCGCCTCGTGTTCTCCAAGCTCCGGGCGGCGACCGGCGGGCGCGTGCCGCTCTTCGTCTCCGGTTCCGCGCCGCTCTCCCCCGAGATCGCGCGCTTCTTCTACGGCGCGGGCATGCCCGTGATCGAGGGGTACGGGCTCACCGAGACGTCCCCGGTCCTGACGCTCAATCCGCTGGACCGGCCGAAACTCGGAACGGTGGGGAAGCCCATCCCGGGCGTCGCGATCAGGATCGCCCCGGACGGCGAAATCCTGGCGAAGGGGCCGAACGTCATGCAAGGCTACTACAACAAGCCGGAGGAGACTCGCGAGGCGATCGACGCCGCCGGCTGGTTTCACACTGGCGACATCGGCGAGATGGACGCCGACGGGTATCTGAAGATCACCGATCGGAAGAAGGACCTGCTGAAGACGGCGGGAGGCAAGTACATCGCCCCGCAGCCCATCGAGAACGCGATCCGGCTCAACAAGTTCGTCGCCAGTGCGGTGGTACTCGGCGACCAGCGCAAGTTCCCCATCGTCCTCGTGGTCCCCAACTTCGACGCCCTCGAGCGCTGGGCCCGGGAACGGAACCTCACCTACGCGTCGCGCGCCGAGCTGCTCGCGCTCGCCGACGTCAAGGCTAAGATGGAGCGCGAGGTGATGGGCGGCCTGCGCGACTTGGCCAAGTTCGAGATCCCGAAAAAGGTAGCGCTCATCGAGCACGACTTCACCATCGAGTCGGGGGAGCTCACCCCGTCGCTCAAGGTGAAGCGCCGCCAAGTCGAGCAGCACTACAAGACCCTGATCGACCGCGTGTACGCGGAGGCCGACCCGACGGCCGCCGCGCTCGAAGGCTGACTAGCGCTTCTCGCCGACCCACAGCCCCTGCCCGGCGGCGAGCTGCGTGACGCCCTCCGGCGGGGGGACCGTGGCGTCTTCGATCACGAGCCGGCGGCCGGGCAGCAGCACGCGCCGGGCCTCGGCGAGCCATGGCACCAGGCTCGCGTCCGGGCCCACGACGACGCTCCGCGCCATCGCCGATCGGAGCGGAATCACGGGGGCGCCCGCGACCAGGCTGAGCACCGGCAACTCCACGATGCCCGCCGGCGCGTTCACGCCGACGAAGTGGATGCCGCCCATCAGCTCCGCCAGGGCGGCGGCGTGCGTCGCCGCGGCGCCCAGCAGCACCACGTAGCCGCCGGGACCGGAGAGATCGAGGAGGGCCTGGAGCGTCTGGGCGTCGGGGCGCGACTCGCGCGCCGACGCCGCCTGGGTCGGCGGAGCGCGGGGCCCGGGTTCCGAGAACTGCACCACGCCCTGGGTGATGGGATATTCGCGGTGACACACCGGGCACCCGAGGATGCCGGAGCGCACCATCCGGCCCAGCATTTCGCCCGTCGACATGACGAGGAAGCTCTCCTCGTGCGGCGCGGGGCAGCGCAGCATCTCCGTCAGCTCAATGTGCACCGGAGCCGAACACCACCCAAGTGACCTGTCCCGCGGCGACCCGCACCCGACGCGTCAGCCGTTTTCCGGCCACCACAACCGCCAGCGTGTAGTCGCCCGGCTCGACGTCCGAGACGGCGAAGTGTTCCCGGTAGGCGGGATCGGGGTGGTTGTGCTCGCCGTAGGTCTCGGCGTAGGAGTACGGCGTCTCCTGCGGCTCGGCCTTCACGAGGCCGTAGACGCGCGCCTGCGGCACGGGCTGACCCCGCGCGTCCCACACCTGGCCCGCGACGAGGCCCGTGCCCGGGAGGGGCCGAATCCAGAGCTCGGGGTTCACGGTGTAGCGCGGATAACGCTCGTGCGGATCGACGATGAGCGGCAGGGAGTCGACGGGAGACGCGTGGATCTCGAGATGGAGGTGGTCGTTTGTCGCCCGGCCGGAATTGCCGACCCGGGCAATGACGTCGCCCTGCCTCACACGCTGGCCGAGCGGGGCCAGCAGGGTGGCGTTGTGGTAGTACGCCGAATAAAGAAAGAGGCCCTTGAGCTTGCGGTCGTGACGGATGGCGATGGTGTTGCTGCCCTGCTCCGCCACCCCGGAAAACACCACCACGCCGTCGCCCACGGCGTGCACTGCAGTGCCGTCTGGGTTATTGAACTCGACGCCCTGGTGCTGCTGGAAGGTGCCCGCCATCGTCGCCCCGTAGCGATACGTCTGGTCGATATAGGGCTGGTCGCCCAGGGCGATGGGGCGCTCGAACCAGGTGTGGCGGGTACCCTGCGCGTCGGTATCGGGCCGCTCGCGGTAGCTGACGCCGACCAGCGCAAAGCCCTGGTCGAAGCGGCACACCCCGAGGCCCGACGGCCGGCCCGCCGCGTAGGTCCCCGGTGAGAGGACGAGGAGGGCCGTAACGGTGGGCGTCACGTCGCACACGTTGAGCGCCTGGCCATCGCTCGCGTAGACCCCGTCGCGGGTCGCCGCGTACACGAGGCCCGACGCGGGCTCGACCAGGGCCACCACCGGCGGCAGGCCCGTGCGACATCCCTTCACGACGGCGTCCACGGCGCAGGCCGGGCGACCGCGCTCGTCGAGCCACGCCCGGCGCGTCGCGTCGAGGCGGTACAGTCCCTGCTCCGTGCCCACCCACGCGATGCCACCCGAGTCGGGGGCGAGCGCGCGCACGCGATTGGCGCACTCGGGGGCGGCACAGCGCATCGGAGTGGGGAACTCGGCCCAGGAGCGTCCCCCATCGAGCGAGCGGGCCAGGCCGCGGAGGTGGCCGGCCCACAAGCTCCCGTCCGGTCCCGCGGCGAGGGCCAGGATGTACTGGCTGCGGAGTCGGCCCCACAGGTGCGGCACCGTGACCGCGCCCAGTGAGTCGGTGATCTCAGCCCAGGTCGTGCCACGGTCCCAGGAGAGCTTGATCCCGTCCGCGGTGGCGATGTACACGGTATCGCCCCGCGTCACGATCCCGTTCGGCGTCACGTACAGCCACTCGGCACCGAGCGGGTCCGCATCCCAGTTGCGCCACGTGCGCCCGCTGTCGGTCGAGAGCCCCCAACCGTTCCCCACCGTACCGTACCAGATCTCCCCACGCGGTCCGAACCCCACCGCGGTCACGAAGTCAAAGGAGATGCTGCGGGCGGTGGAGTCGGCGCTGTGAATCAGCTGCCGCCACGCCGCCGCACCGGGCCGGAGCACGAACAGGCCGCGGCCGTAGCTGCCGACCCACACGGCGTGGTCCGGGGCGCGCGCCAGCGCCAGCACGTGCACGCCGAAGCCCATCGTGTCGGGCAGTGGTGGCAGCACCTGCTGGGCGGCGAGGGCGTGCGCCAGCCCAGCGCCGGTCTGGCATCTAGCAGCGCGGGCTGTACACGGTGGGCATGAGGCGGAGCTCCGTGATCGTGAGCCGCTGCGGCTGGGTCACGGCGAAAACGACTGCGTCGGCCACGTCCGTGGCGCACAGCATGTCCTGGCGCTTGGTAAAGCCGGGTCGCGCGTCGGGGTCCACCGGGTCCCACAGGGGGGTGTCGACGGGGCCCGGCGACACGAGGGTGGTGCGGATCCCGGTGCGTGCCACCTCGACCGCGAGCGCCTCATGCAGGCCGCGGACGCCGTACTTGCTGGCGACGTAGGCGCTCGAGTCGGAAAAGGCAAGGTGATCGGAGATCGACCCGATGGTGACCACGTGCCCCGTGCCACGGCGCAGCAGGTAGGGCAGTAGGGCGCGGACCACCAGGAACGTGCCCGTGAGGTTGACGGCGATGGCGTGGGCGAACTCCCGGGGCTCCGTCTCCTGAATCGGCTTGATGAAGAAGACGCCCGCGTTGTTCACCACGATGGCGGGGACACCGAGCTCGGCGAGCACGCGCGCCGCCACGCGTTCCACTTGCACCGGGTCGGTCACATCACACCGCAAGTCGGTGCCTCGCTCGCCGGAGCGATCGGCGAGGCTGCGGGCCAGCCGAACCACGTGCGCCCCGGCGGCCCCCAGCCGTTCCGCGACGGCCTGTCCGATGCCGCGCGACGCGCCGGTAACTAGGGCGAGCGCTCCGGCGAGCGGAGCGTCGCTCACTCCAGGCCCCGACCCCCGTACACCAGCCGTAGGAACTCGTCGCGCGTCTTGGCGTCGTCGAGTAAGGCGCCGCGCAAAGCGCTCGTCACCGTCTTGGAGTTCTGTTTCTCGACGCCGCGCATCATCATGCAGAGATGGTAGGCTTCGATCACGACGCCCACGCCGTGGGGGTCGAGGACCTCCATGAGCGCGTCCGCCACCTGATCGGTGAGCCGTTCCTGCACCTGGAGCCGACGGGCGAAGACTTCGATCACCCGCGGGATCTTCGACAGGCCGACGAGGCGCCCGTTGGGGAGGTAGGCGACGTGCGCCTTCCCGAAGAACGGCAGCAGGTGATGTTCGCAAAGCGAATAAATCTCGATATCTCGCACGCATACCAAGTTCTCGTGCCGCTCATGATAGAGCGCGTCGCCGATCACGTCGGGGACGGACATCTCATAGCCGCGCGTGAGCCAGTGGAGCGACGCCTCGACCCGGGCGGGCGTTTGTCGCAAGCCTTCGCGCGTCGGGTCCTCGCCGAGCTGCTCCAGCATCTCGCGCACCAGCGTCTGGAAGGGCGGGCGGGCCGCAGCCGCGGCAGCGGGCCGCGCCGCGGCGAGGTCGGGCACGTCAGTGGCCTTCATCTTCTCACGTCCCATGGGGGTCCAGGTAGTAACGATCCGTCTCCCCGAGCCGGATGCATGTCCGTGCCACAGGGTTGACGGCGGCGGCGAGCACCCGCCAGCGGATCACGGCGGTGTCGCGGGGGTGGAACCGCCGGTGGGCGGTCGGGGGGTGCGGGGGGCGCGTGATCACACAGCGAGTCATGGCTTGTTGGGCCTCCGGGGCAGGACTATCTTCGGGCGCACGTGCGCCTAAAGGTACTCGCTTTCCCGTCCGCGGCGGGAGCCTCTGCCGCGTCGGCGCTGTGGACCTTTCCGAGCATCCTCGCGTCGGCGTTCGTGATCGCCTGGGGCGCGGAAGCGGCGCAGTTCCTCGTCGCGCAGGGCCTCGCCCTCGCCGTACTCGCCTGGCTGCAGACGCTCCCCGAGTTCGCCGTCGAAGCGGTGATCGCCTGGGACGCGGGGCGCGACCCCGAGCGCGCCCGCCTCGCGATCGCGAACCTCACGGGCGCGATCCGGCTGCTCATCGGCCTGGGCTGGCCGCTCACCTATCTCGTGTTCACCGTGGCGGGCGGCCGCAAGGCAGCCGCGCGGTTGCCGTTCATCCGGCTCGAGCCCGAGCACGCCGTCGAGGTCGCGGGCCTGCTGCCCCCGCTCTTGTATTTCGGCCTGATCCTCCTGAAGGGCCGCTTCAGCTGGATCGATGCCGTGGTGCTGTGTACCTGTTACGCCGGCTACCTCGTGTTGCTGTTCCGCAGCCCACCCCGCGCGGTCGAGACCCTGGCCGACGCGCCAGCGGTCTCACGCTGGGCGTACCGCCAGCGCGGCTGGCGTCAGAAAGCGGCGATCGCGCTGTTATTTGGCGGCGGCGGGGCGCTACTCTACGCGAGCGCCCAGCCGTTCTTCGAATCGCTCTTGGCGGTGGCGGGGCTGCTCGGCGTCAGCCAGTTCGCGCTGGTACAGTGGCTGGCCCCGTTCCTCTCAGAGCTGCCCGAGCTGCTCTCGGCTCTGTACTGGGCGCGCCGCGCCCGCCAAGCCCCGCTCGCGCTCATGAACCTCGTCTCGAGCACCATCAACCAGTGGACGGTGCTCGCGGCGATGATCCCTCTCGTGTACGGCTACTCGACGCTCCGCCATCACGGCGTGTGGCTGGATTTCCGTTTCGACGGGACGCAGCGGCTCGAGATTCTCGTGACCTTGCTCCAAACGGCCGTCGGCCTCATGCTCCTCGCCAGCATGGCATTCGGGGCGCGCGAGGCGGGTCTCCTCTTCGTGCTTTGGCTCGCCCAGCTACTGCGTCCCGGCCTCGGCGAGGCGGCGGCAGCCGGCTACGCTCTCTGGCTGGCGGTGCTCGCGGTCCAGGTGGTCTCGGGCCGGCGGGCGCTCGACGCGCCACGGCTGCTGTGGGACATCGTCCGAAGACGCGATCGGCCGGCACCGCAGCAACGCGGCCCGGCCGATCGGCACATCAGGAACGGAGAGGATTATTGAAGCCCGAAAGTCATGACTGGTCCCTCACCATGGCGTCTGCCTTCCCCTCGTGGGGGCCTGACATCGGTCACAGTATCTGGGTCCACGATCGAGCCTGTTGGCTCAATAATTCTGCTCCCCGCTCCTGGCTATTAGAATACTCCCCGATACGGCAACGTCAAGTAAAGAGGCGGTCATGAATGTCACGCTGATCAGCGCGCTCGTGCTGCTGCTCTCGTGGGGGGGGCTGGTCTTCGGCGCCCACGTGGGCAGCGGTCCCGTGCATCTGCTCTACGCCGCGGCCGTGGTGCTGTTGGCCCGCCGCATTGTGGTCGGGGCACCGCGGTTCCTCTCCTAGCGGAGCCGGCCCAGCCGGTCGGCGGGCCACTCCGCCACGACGATGCGTCGCTCGAGCTTGCGCGACCCGAGCTCCAGGTGGATGACGTAGCTACCGGGCGGTACCTGCCGGAGCTCCTCCCGTGACGTGGGCCCGCCCAGCTCGCGCGGCCGTGCGGTATCGCGCGTCAAGTCCCACGTCACGCGCTCGAGCCCGCGATAGCCGGGGCCCGCCAAATGGCGGATCGTGTCCCCCGCCGCGGTCGTGATCACGAGCTTCACGCCCTCGGGTTGGGCCTCCCGCAGGTAGTAGGCGATGAGGGCGCCCCGCGGCGGGTTCGCCGCCGTGTAGGGCCGGCTACCCCAGGCCGGGTGGGTGTCACGGGGCCGGTACTGGTACGCTGGCGGGACGGCGAAGAGGTGAACCGCTTCCCCGAGCAGCGTGTCGGTCATTTCCTCGAGCGGGGCGATGTTGGCAATCCAGAGGCCGCGCCCGTGCGTCGCGACGACCAGGTCCCGCTGCGCGAACGACAGGGCCAATCCCTCGACCGGTACGGCTGGGAGATTGCCGCCGCAGCGCCGCCAGCTCGCCCCCCCATCGAGCGTGACGAACACGCCAGTCGCCGTACCCACCCAGACGAGCCGCGGGTTCGTCGGGTCCTCGAGCAGCGTGAGGCTGCCGTCCTCGGGCGGCAGTCCCCGCCCGAGGTCGCGCCAGGTCGCGCCGTAGTCTTCCGTCTGGTAGACATGCGGGTGGTAGTCGTCGCGCGTGTGACAGTCATACACGACGTAGGCGGTTCCGGTGGCGTGGTAGGACGCGACGATCGCCGCCACCACGCACGCGGTCGGCGCTCCCGCAGGGAAGCTGCTGCTGAGCTCGACCCACGTCTGGCCACCGTCCCGCGTGCGCCACACCAACCCGTCGTCCGAGCCCGCCCACAGCAGCGCCGCGTCGCGCGGGCTCTCCGCGATCGCGAACACCGCGTGATAGCTCGTGTGTCCCTGCTCGGCTGCCGGGTGTTCGCGGTTCGCCCGCGTCATGTCCGGACCCAAGATCGCCCAATCCTCGCCGCGATGCGTCATGCGGATGAGGTGGTTCGCGCCGACGTAGAGGACCGTGGGGTCGTGCTGGGACACGAGTAGCGGCGTCGTCCAGCCCCACGCGAACGGGTAGCCCGAGTCCTCGCCCGCGTCGAGCACCAACGGGGTGATGTCATCCCGCTTCCAGGTCCTGAGGTCGAGCCGAGAGAGGTGTCCGTACTGCCAACCGGAGTAGATGGTGAACGGGTCGTTGGCGGGGATCTGGACCCACATCCCGTCGCCGCCGTTCACGGGATACCAATCGTCGTCCGCGATCCCGAGGGTATCGCGTGTCCGGCTCGGCCCGCACCAGACGCCGTTGTCCTGCAGGCCGCCGCAGACCTGGTACGGCGTCAGCGCGCTGTCCACGATGACAGTGTAGAACTGGCCGATGGGAATCGACATATGCTCCCACGCCTTGCCACCGTCGCGCGATTCGTACACGCCGCCGTCGTTGCCGACGATCCAGTGCTGTAGGTCGCCCGGATCGATCCAGACGGCGTGGAAATCGCCGTGCACGAGGGCCAGCGAGTCGCGCGCGAAGCTCTTGCCTCCGTCCTTGCTCTCGAGCAACGCCGGCGAGACCACCCAGGCGTGGTCGGGGTTGGTGGGGTCGAGCCAGATGCCGTCGTAGTAGTAGTGGGGCTCGGCCTGAAGGTCGTTCACTTGAATCCACGTCGCGCCGGCGTCGGGGGAGCGATACACGCCGCCGTAGCGGCCCTGGAGCGGGTCGGTGATGCCCCGCTCGACTTGAATCACGGCGTACAGGACGCGTGAGTCTTTGGCGGACACCGCGAGCCCGATGCGGCCCAGGTGGTCCGTGGGCAGGCCGTTCCGGCGCGCCGGATCGGTCAGGCACGTCCAGCTCTTTCCGCCGTCGGTCGTCTTGTAGATGCCGCTGCCCGCTCCCACGCCTTGCATGTGGCTGCCGCCCCACCGGAGGCGGTGCCAGGCCGCGGCGTACAGGACGTCGGGGTGCGTCGGATCCATGGCGAGATCCACGACCCCGGTCGTGTCGTCCACGAACAGGACTCGCGTCCACGTCTTGCCGCCGTCGGACGTGCGGTAGACGCCCCGTTCCGAGTTCGGGCCCCACAGGTGGCCGAGCGCGGCGACGTACACGATGTCGGGGTTCGCGGGGTGGATGAGGATACGGCCGATGGCGCGGGTGTCCCTGAGGCCCATGTGCGTCCAATGCTTCCCGCCATCCGTGGACTTATAGACCCCGTCGCCCCACCACTGCGAACGGAGGCTGTTCTTCTCCCCCGTGCCCACCCACACGAGGTTCGTGTCGGATGGGGCGACGGCGAGATCGCCAATCGTCTCGACGCCGAGCCCCTCGGCGACCGCCTGCCAGGTGGTGCCCCCGTTCGTCGTCTTCCACACGCCGCCGCCCGCGGCGCCGACGTAAATCGTCTTGGGGTAGGCCGCGCCGTGCGGTACGGCGAGCGCCGTCACGCGACCGCTGTAGGCGGCGGGGCCGAGCCCGCGGTAGCGCACGGCCTCGAGGAACCGGGCGACGGAGTCGGGGCCGGCGTGGGCTGTGTCGGGGCGAGCCACGGGGGCGACGCCCGGCTGCTGGGCGGGCAGGGGGATCGCGCCGGCCGCGAGGGCGGCCGCGAGGAGAACGGGGACCTGGGTCAGGCGGGTCATGATAGTCCGACGGGTGCAGGGTCGGCGGATACTACTGCTCGCACGCGAGGGCGAACAGGCGCGCTCGCGCGGGCCACGCCGCAACGACGCCCGCCGCGGCCGCCGCGCGCTCAGCGGGTGAGCACCAGTACCACGATCCCCCACGCCAGCGTTAACAGCGTCACGGGGACGCCGATCTGCGCGTATTCGCCGAACCCGATCCGCACGCCCCGAAGGTCGCGCTCATCGCGAGCACGCGCCACATGAGGCGCGGGTCGGGCAGCGCGGGGACCGTGTCGCGCCACAGGATGACCGCGGGAACGTTGGAGATGAGGTTCGAGAGAGTCACCATGACGGCGCTCACCGCTGTGGCGGCGCGCCACGGGGAGCCACCGGCGGCGAGTCCCAGGGCGTGGCGGTCGAGCCAGGCGGACGCCCCGCTCTGCTCGAAGCCCCGCATCACGACGAAGAGGGACGCGAAGAACAGCAGCAACGACCATTCGACGCGATCGATCGCGTAGGCGGGGTCGCGCTGGGCCACGGCCACCATCAGGGTCCCCGCGGTGATGGCGACGAGCGGCAGGGAACCGCCCGCGAGCCACGCGACCGCCGCGCCCGCGAACAGGACGAGCCCCTTGATGACGAGCGGCCGGTCGAGCGCGACCGGGACCGTCTCCAAGGGCTCGCCGAACGGCTCCCGCAGCTCGGCGCGGTAGGTCCAGCGCAGGTAGCCGTAGGTAATGGCCAACCCACCGAGTCCCACCGGCAGGAGGTGCAGGAGAAAGCCGCCGAACGAGGCGCCACTCCAGATCCCGACCAGCATGTTCTGCGGGTTGCCGGTGACTGCGACGACCGAGCCCGCGTTGGCGCCCATGGCAAGCCCGATCAAATAGGGCGTGGGCCGCACCCGCAGCGGGCCCAGGGCCGCGAGCAGCACCGGCGTGACGACCAGGCAGACGGTGTCGTTGACGAACAGGGCGGACAAAAGGCCGCCGCCCACCACCACACCAAGCAACAGTCGCGGCGGCGTCGCCGCGCGCTGGAGCAGCCACGCGGCCGCGAACTCGAAGAAGTGGCCGACCTCGAGGTAGCCGACGATCAGCATGAGGCCGAGGAGGAAGGTGAGCACGTCGAAGTCGATCGCCGCATAGGCGTCGACGAGCGGGAGCACCCCGAACACCACCATCGCCACCGCGCCCAGCAGGCTCGCCGCCGGCCGGTTCAGCCGCAGGAACGGCAGCCGCTGCACGGCGATGAGGGCGTAGGTCGCCGCGAAGATGACGAGGCCGCGGGTCACCGCCGGCCCCGGCTCATATCTCCCAGTTCGAGAACAGCACCCCGCGGCCGGCGTCGGGCTCGGCGTACCCGTCCAGGGTCATGCGGAGATCGGTCCAGCGCACGCGATAGCCTCGGGCGATGAGCTGGCGAAACGCCTCGCCGCAGCGGGTCTGGCAGCGGATGGCAACGCGCCGGATGCCGGCACGGGCGGCGGCCGCCTCGGTGGCGGCGATCGCGGCTTCGAACGCGGGGCCATCCCGCGCCGCCAGCTTCAGGACGCGCAGCTCGTCCTTGGGCCGCCCCTCGGCGAGCGGCGCGGAGTGCCACAGCACCAATGCCGCCACGCCGTCCTCGCCCTCGACCAGCGAGGTATCCCCGAGCCCGAGCTCCGCGGTCAACAGGATCTCGCGCGTGAAGTCGTAGCCCGCGGCAAGGGTGGACACGAGGCGGCGCGCGGCGGCGAGCGCCTGCTCGGCGGCGGCGCCCTTGCGATGCGACAAGAGCGCGGGCGCGCCGTGGCCCCGGGTCGCGATATCGTTCGTGACGGTCACCGTCAGATGGCCGGGCGAAAACCCCAGCCGGGCGTAGAACCCGATATTTTCGACGGTTCGGGGCATCGTCTCGAGCCCTAGCGTCGTGACCCCTTGCTCCAGCAGCCAGTCGACCGCCGTGCGCACGACCGTCTTCCCGATCCCGGCGCCCTGGCGGTCGGGCCGGACGGCCAGCGGGCCCATCCACCCCTCGGCGCCCGAGCGGTGCGCGATGTTGAAGGCGGCCACGTCCCCGGCCTCGTCGCGCCACAGCATGGCCCCGGGCCCCGCGTCGAGCAGGGCGTAGCGCCACACCTCGGGGTTCAGGTGGGGCACCCGCACGCCGACTAGGCCGTCGCGCCGGTAGCGATCGGTGAAGGCCGCGGCGAAGACGCGGTTGAGGCCGTCGGTGTCCCGTTCGGCCGCCGCCGCCGGACCGGACACCTGGCGTTCAGGCAGCCACGCCCGCATCGCTGGCTCCCAAGGTCGCGGTATCGTCGCGCACCACGCTCGTCCCGTGGGCGGGGTCGAAGTCCACTCGGATCACCCGATCGAGGCCTTCCCGCACCTGTTCGATGTGCGTGATCAAGATGACCTGCGGGAAGCGATCCGCCAGCCGCCGCAGCAAGCCCACGACGTGCTGACGCCGAGACTCGTCGAGCGATCCGAAGATCTCGTCCAACACGAGCAGCGACAGGGGCTGGCCCGCTCGCTCCGCGATCATCTGCGAGATCGCGAGCCGCAGCACGAGGTTCGCGAGATCCTCCTCGCCACCCGAGATCACGGGCTTGGGCACGCCGCCTTCGAGGATCGTCACCGTGTAATCCTCGGTGAGGTCGAGCTCATCGTAGCGACCGTCGGTGAGGTCGGAGAGGAACCCCGACGCGAGCTCCGCGATCTCGGGGCGCATGCGAGCGTTCAGGTCGCCCCGCAGATCGGAGAAGGCGCGGTCGAGCTCGTTGTGGAGGCGCTGGCGAGCCTTGAGCTGGGCGATCTGGCGCTCGCGCTCGGCACGCTCGCTGGCGCGTCGCTCCGCCTCGCGCACGTCGTCCTGGGCCCGGTTCCAGGCGCCCCGCGCCTCGACCACCGCCAGCTCGGCCTCACGCAACGCGCCGACGGCCCGGTCGTAGCGATCCTTCGCCTGCTTGTACTCGGCCTCCGCGAACCCCTCGGCGGCGACTGCCGCGGTGAGGGCGCGCACGCGGCGCTCCAAGACCGAGAGCTGCTGCTCGGCCCGCTCGGCATCTTGGACCAGGCTCTCGGCGCGCCGGGCCCGCTCTTCCAGCGCCGCGGCCTCGAGCGCCACCGGCTCGAGCTTCGCGAGCGCGCCCCGCACGGCATCATGCCGCGCCGCGTCGTAGCCGGCGGGCCGCGCCTCGAGTTGCTGCTCGAGGTCGGCGGCGCGTCGGCGGGCCGCCCCAAGTTGCGCGGTGGCGCGCTGATGCTCCTCGACCTGGGCCCGCAGCGCCCCCGCCCGCGCGCTGGCGCGGCGGCTTTCCTCGAGCACCGCCTCCCGCGCGGCCTCCGCGTCCGTGAGCTTCCCGGGCGCCAGGGCCAGCTGCTCGAGTCGCTGCCGGAAGTACTTCCCGTCGCCCGTGATCACTTCCAGCTGCCGGTCGAGCAGCGCCAGCACCGCCTCGTATTCCGCCCCGAGAGGGCGCTTACACGTGGGACAGGTGCCCTGGGGCCCGAGCTGCACGATTTGATCGCGCTGCTCCTTCACGTCCTCATATTGCTTGAGCAATTCGGTGCGCTTCGTCTCGGCGTACTGTCGATCGCGCACCCAAGCCGTCCGCTCCGCTTCGGCGGCGTGCTCGGCCGCCTGCAACCGCTCCCGCACCGTCTGCGCCTCCGCGTCCGCCTGTGCCAGGGCCGTGGCGACCGTCTCGAGCTCCGCGAGCCGGCGTTCCAGTGTCCCCGCCGCGCGCGCCAGCTCCTCGAGCTGCGCCTCGGCGGCCTGGCGCGCCGCCGCGGCCCGCTGCAGCCGCTCCAGCTCGGCGAGCTCTTGCTTCAGACGGGCCACGGGAGCCAGATCGTGTTCGAGCCGCACCAGCTGCTCGCGCGCCGCCAGCGCGTCGGCCAGCTCGCGGTCGAGCCGTTGGAACTCCTGCCGTGCCGTCAGCACGGCCTGGTCTGCCATGCGGCGCTCGCCGTCGAGGGACAAGGTGCGCTCGCGCCGTCGCATCCACTCGGCCCAGCGGGGTTCCTCCTGCGCGAGCGCCTGCTCCGCGGCCCGACGCGTCGCGTCCGCCGCCTGCGCCGTGCGCCGCGCGAAGGCGAGTCGCTCTGCGGCGGCACGCTGCTCCGCCGCCAACGCCGCCGCGTCGGGGAGCCCCGCCTCGAGCCCGCGCACCTCCGCCGCGAGCGCGTTGCGTGCCTCGCGGACCCGCTCCTGCGCCGCCCGCAGACGTTCATATCCGAGCACGCGCGACAGGAAGGCGGCCCGTTCGGTCTTGCCGAGCGCCGCCATCACCGCCAACTCCTTCTGGCCCGTGAAATAGGTGTTAAAGAACTCCTCGTGCGTCATGCCGAGCACGCGCGCGAGCTTGTCGCTGACCGCCTTGAGCGAGTTGGCGACGGGCAACCCGTCCTGGTACAGCGCCGCGGTGCCGAGCCCTCGCGCCACGCGGTACTCGTGGGCCCCCAGCCGGAACTCGAGCTCGACTTCCACCGGCGCGCGCCCTTTCGCCCCCAGCCGCCGCAGCGAGTCCTTATCGCCCCGCACCGCCGGTGCGCCGTAGATCGCCCAGGCGATGGCCTCAAGAATGGTGGTCTTCCCGGAGCCGTTCGGGCCGATGATCCCCGTGATCCCCGGTCCGAACTCGAGTTCGGTCGCGGCGTGTTGGCGGAAGTTGATCAGCCGCAGCCGACGCAGCTCCATCAGCCCCCGTCCTCTCGGCCCGCGCGCTCGACATAGTCGACGCCGGCGCGCACGAACTCGGCCCGGTCCAGGTCCGCGTCGAGCGGACGGTGCGCCAGGAACTCCTGCACCGTTTCGGGGAGGGTCTGCCGGCGGCCCGGCCCGCCCGCCGCGACGACGCGGTGCTCCTCGGGGCGGCGGAGGTCGAGCTGGAAATGCAGCGCGCGGCTCTTGTAGCCGCGGATCGCCGCATGGTCCAAGTCGCGCGCGGTGGCGCGCGACACGTCGTACACGAGGAGCCGCACCACCTGCTCGTCGATGGGCGGCTTCACCGCCGCGACGGCGGCGGCAATGCGCTGGTCCAGTTCCGCCGGGGTGAGCCCCTTGCCGTTGAGCGACGGCAGCTCGACGTGGGAGCGCGCCGCAGGAACGGGCCGGAACTCGACCCGGGGGCCCCCGAGCTCGACGAGCAGGTAGCCCTTGCCGCGGCGCCCCCGCTCGGCCTCATCCTCGAGCTGGCCCCAGGGATTGGGCGCCACGTAGTCGAGGCTCCCGGCATACCAGGCATTGGGCGCCACCTCATGGGCGACGTGGTAGTGCCCCAGGGCCACGTAGTCCCACTGGGCCGGGGCCAGGTCGTGGCGATCGAGCGGCGCCCCGCCGTACTCCATGGTGCCGCGTAGCTCGCCCAAGCCGGGCAGCTGGCCGTGCAGCAGCAGCACGTTGAACGTGGTGCCGCGCTGCGGCCGCAGCGCCGGGCGGTCGGGCTGCGCCAGCGCCTGATGGGGGACCGCGAGCACGGCGCAATCGAGCTGCGAGAAGGTGAGGTAGCGCGCCTCGTCCACGACGACGTGGACCCCGAGCGCCTCGTACAGCCGCAGGATGGTGCCCGTTTCCGTGGAGCGCGGGGTGTCGTGGTTGCCGGCAATCATGACGAGGGGGGCGTCGGGCAGCCCGACGCGCAGCCGGTGCAGCTGCTGAAACAGGAACAGGATCGCCGGGTTGGTGGGACGGACGGAATGAAAGATGTCGCCGGCGAGGACGATCACATCGGGGCGCTGGGTGAGGAGATCGTCGACGGCGCGGCGGAACGCCTCGGCGACGTCCGCCTCGCGCTGGTTACCGCCGCGTGGCGTCTGCCGATCGTACTGACGGAAGCCGAGGTGCAGGTCCGCGAGGTGGGCGAGCTTCACGGCCGTGCCGTCGCGGCGAGGAGCTCGAGGGTGGACTGCTCGGAGAGGGTCGTCTCCTCGGCACCGCCCCAGCCGCCGCTCACCGCTACGGTCAGCACGCCCGCGATCGAGGCGCGCACCGGGACGCCCTTCGCGAGCGAGAGCAGCCGTTCGCCCGTGAGCCGGCCCGTCAGGCGCACCACCCGCTTGACCGGCACGCCCTGGGGCGACACCTGCGTGACGGTCACCGGGTCCCGGGGGAAGGTGCCTTCGACGGCGACGAGCACGACCGTGTCGGCTGCCGTGGCTCGGATATCCTGCACCGTGAAGCGCATGCGCGCCTTGATCGGCACGCCCAGCGCGTCGCCCGGCCGCGCGTCGTCCGAGGTCCACGAGTCCCCCACGCCCACGGGCTGGTCGGGCAGCGGGAAAGCCGTTTCCAGCACGCTGGCTCCGATCCGCTCCAGCAACGGCGACGCGGCGTCGCCGAGCGTCGTGAAACGCGCGCTCACCACTTGGCCCCGGTCATCGTACACCACGCTGCTCGTGAGCCCGCGCATGCGGTCGAGCGCCGGCGCGTACCCGACCGGCACGAATCGCATCGAGTCGTAGGTGACCGTCGCCCCGATGCCCCCCGTCGTCGGACCGGTCACGGCCTGGGTGTAGTAGACGTGCATCGTCACCTCCGCGCTCTGGGCGCCCCCGCGCCGCGCGCCCTCGAGCCTCAACGCGATCGACTGCTCCAGGGCATACTGGTAGGCGGCCCCCTTGGGGGGATGGTAGCGGAGGGCGACTTTGGGACCGCCACGGCCGCGGCAGCCGGTCGGGGCCAGCGCCATGGCGACGGCGGCAGCGAGCGCGAGGGCACGGGACGCGGGTATCGACGCCTCCGATCGCTCAGTAGGGGTCGTCCGAGATCGGACTGAGCGGGGGGACGCTCTCGCGCGCTGGCGGCGGAGTGGGGGCCACTCGGCCGCCGAGGGTGCGGCGCAGATGAGCCAGCGGGTCCGCGGGCTGCTCGCGGCGCACCGCCGCCACGGCACGCCGCACGTCCTCGGGCCGCCGTTCGGCGATCAGGTCCTTCACCTGGTTCGGGCGAATGCGGCGGTCGAGACGGACCAACTGGCGCACCACGGCGTCCTCGAAGGGGAGATCCGGCGCGGGTGGAAAGCGCTCCACCCCGTCGCGGCCCCGCAGCACGGCCGGCCGCGGGAACCGCACGAAAATCGGCTGCGTGAAGTGGGGATGGCGCACCATGAGCTCGCCGATCGGCAGGGTGGCCAGCTTGATCTTGGTGGCGGCGGAGAGTACCTGGTAACCCGGCGTGGCCAGCTCGTCGGCATCCATGCGACCGAACACGATCGTCCCCGCGTTGCCCACCACCCGGCGGTGCACCTGGGACCGGAACTGCTCGGCGCCAAATAGCACGAGCCCGAGGTAGCGGCCCCGCTCCGAAATATCGAGCAACATCTTCTTCACGTACGTCTCGGGCCCGTCGGCGGGGGCGTACTTGTTGAGCTCGTCCACGAACACGACCACCGCGTCGACGCCCAGGTCGCGGCGCTCGAGATGCTCGCGCAGCTGCGACACGACCCGAGCGAACACCAGGTCCTGGCCGAGCGGGTCGACGTTGGCCACGTCGACGACGTAGATGGTGCGGTCCTCGAACACCTCCCACGGCAGGTCATTCGAGGGGCCGTCGTCGGTCACCAGTCCCTTGCAGCGCGTGGAGATGTTCGAGAGCCGGTTGCGGACTTTGCGAATCGTCGCGATGTGGTGGGTGCGCCAGGTGTCGCTGCGGCCGGCCAGTTCCAGGCCGTCGAAGATGGCGCGGAACAGCACCTCGAGATCGGCGAAGCTCTCGACGTGGTGCGCCCCGCCAAAGCCGTCCGCGAAGTCTCTGTCCACCACGCGATCAGAGAGGAAGTCGATGAACGCGTCGGCCTTGGCGTCGATGTCGTCGCGATTCAAGAGGACTTCGGCGTAGTCCAGCACCTCGCGCAAGCCCCACACCAGCGGCTCCACGTCGCCCACGAGGTCGGGATGGGTCCGCAAGGTGTTGAGATTCACGCCGTCGGCTTTGAACGGGGCGTAATAGCGCACCCGCTGGAACGGCTGCGCGGCGACGCCAAGCCGCTCGTAGCGTCGGCGATCCTCGTCGTCGAGCGTCCCCGGGCGGTCGAGGAAGCAGAGATCCGGGCCCTTTACGTTGAAGCAGACCGCGGCGACGCGACCCTTGTGCGACGGAAAATGCTGGAAGATGGACCCGAGGAGGAACTCGACGGCGCTGGTTTTGGTGGCCAGGCCCGAGATACCGCAGATATTCAAGTGGGCCGCCTCGGGTCCTAGCAGGAAATCGGCGTCGAGCTGGACGGGCGCCTCGAGCCCGCCGGCGGAGTAGAGGCCGATGGGGATGGCCCTGGGCGCGGCGCCCGAGACATAACCGTCCATGCGCAGCGCCTGGGCAACGTCGGCGTCGGTCGCGACGAACACGCGGCCGAGCGGTACCGGCTGAAGCGGTTCCTCAGGCTGCTGGCGCAGCACGGCGGCGGTCCAGAGCCGGACTTCCTGGCGCACGGTGGGGCTCGCGGCCGCCCCGGCCGGGTCGCGGTCGGCGCCCACGACGTCGTGCAGCGGCGTCGCCAAGTCGGAGTAGGCAAAGCCATCGGTCACCACGCCGTAGACGACGCGACTCGGCTCGCCCGACCCGCCGCGCGCCTCTTCCACCCGCACGATCGCCCCGATGCCGATGGCGGTCTCCTGCGCTGTCCAGAAGTGGAAGTGGTGCGGCGTCGCGGGCTTCTGCTCCGTCGCGACGACGCGGCCGACGGGCAGGGGTGGCGGTGAGGCTTGGTCGATCATGTCTCGGTCTCGGGGAGACGGGAGCCGGCAGTCGAGAGCAGGTCCCGGGGCGCGCGACTCCGCAGATACGTCTCCACGTCATCTAAACGATACAACAGGCGGTCCCACGGCGGACCCGGGGCGGCGACTGGAGCCCGCTCGCCCACGAGCCACCCGCTGAGGCTCGCCTGGGGCACGTGGGGCGCCGGCACCGCGCGCGCGGCGCCGATGGCGTCACCCCAGGACCGGGGCATCGCTAGCGCGTGCGCAGGGCCCAGCCCAGGTAGGTGACGCTCAAGTCCTCGGTCAGCGCGCGATCACCCCCGGCGGTGCGCGCCACTCCCCGCAGCTCCTGCACGACCATCCCGTTGCGGGCCAGGCCGTCGCTCAGCTCGCCCGGCGTGATGAAGCGGGCGAAGTCGTGGAACCCTTCGGGCATCGTGTGCTCGACGTACTCCTCGTCCCACACCAGGGCGAGGAACCCGGCGATCGTGCGGTTCTGCGTGAGGAAGCCGAACCCGCCCCCCGGCGCGAGCACCGCGCCGATCGCGCCGAGCGTGCGGTCGAGGTCGTCGACGTGCTCGAGCACGTCGACGGCGAAGACGAGGTCGAAGCCGCCCCGGAACCCCAAGGCCGCGAGGTCCTCGGCGCGCCCTTCGCGATAGTCGATCGCGACGCCCGTGCGCTGCGCGTGCTCGCGCGCCACGGCGAGCGACCGGCGCGAGGGATCGATCGCCGTCACCACAGCGCCCTCGGCCGCCAGCGCCTCGGCGAGAATGCCGCCACCGCACCCCACGTCGAGGGCGCGTTTCCCGCCGAAGCCCCCGAACACCCGGCGAAAGTATTCGACGCGAACGGCATTAAGCTGATGCAGTCCCACGAACGGCCCCGTGTCGTCCCACCAGACGCCCGGGAGGCGCTCCACCAAGCACTCGTACTTCTCCGGCTCGGACAGCCCGGCGAGACGGGGGAGCTGGTCGCTCACCCGAGCACCTTGACGCCAATCACGAGGCCGTCGCGGATCGGCGCGACGGCTGCCAGGACCCGCGGGTCTGTGGCGGCGAGGCGGTTGAACGCGCGCACCCCCTCGGCGTCGGGCGAGCGGTCGGCCGGATCGACGACGGCGCCATGGAAGAACGCATTGTCGCAGAGCAGTAGCCCCCCGGGCCGCAGCAGCCGCAGGCTCCATTCGAAGTATTGCGCCAGCGGAGCCTTGTCGGCGTCCACGAACACGGCGTCGAACCCGGGGACGAGGGTCGGCAGCAGCTCGAGCGCTGCTCCCTCGAGCAGCTGCACGCGGTCGGCCACCCCCGCCTCGGCGTAGGCGCGGCGGGCGAGGTCGGCGTGCCGGGGGTCTTTCTCGATCGTCGTGAGCGTCCCCCGCGCGGTCAACGCCCGGGCCAGCCACACCCCAGAATACCCGGCGAGCGCACCGATCTCGAGTACGCGCGCCGCAGCGATGGCGCGGAGCAGCACGGCGAGCAGCTTCCCTTCGTCGGGCGAGATGAGAATGGGGGGCAGCCCGAGCGCGTCGTGGCGGGCACGAATCGCGGACAAGACGGCATCTTCGGGGGCGAACAGCTCGGTGACATAGCGCTCGAGCCGCTCGTCCACGCTCAGGCGGTCGCCTCCACGTTGGGGAAGGGCGGCACGTCGATAAACCAAAGGCCGGCGAGCCGGGACGCCTTGTCGACCTCGACGAGCAGCCGGTCGGCAATGCGCACCACCCTGGTGGGCCGCGCGCGCCCCACGCGGAGGTGGAAGACCGACTCCGTCTCGTTCTTCTCCACGGTGAGCGCGGTGTCCACCTCAACCGCCGCGACGCCGGACTCCTTGCGGCTGGGGAACACGACGCGCGCCTCTTTCGCGCTGTCGGGGATCGTGAGGTCGTCGCGCGTGCGGATGTCGTCGGGCCAAGTCACGACGTCCACCCCGCGCAGGCAGCCACCCGACACGTCGATCACCACGAAGGACCCGTCGCTGCCTTCGAGGTCGACGGTCCCGTTCAAGCCGCTCGCCTTGCCGCCGCCCTTGCAGGCGACGGACAGGATGTCGGTCTCAGGGTCCCAGTGATAGCTGACCTTGGGGAGCCGGCCCTCGAGCGGCTCGATCCGAGCTTCGAAATGCATGCGAAGCCGCACCTTCCTGCATTCGCGGAGGGCGGATAATATAGGCCGCACTGCAGAGGGGTGCTAGGACAATGCAGCGACGCGAATTCGTGACCGCGGCGGGGGCGACGGGAGTAGCGCTCGTCGTCGCGCCCCGGAGCGATGGCGCTGCGCGCCGCGCCGCGACCGGGACGGCGGCCGACGCGGCGACCGCCCAGCCGGCCTTATCGCCCGAAGTGTTCGCGAGCCGCCTGGCTCGCGCGCAGACGGAGCTCGGGACCCGGGGGCTCGACTTCTTCATCGCCACGCCCTCGACCAATTACGAATACTTCACGGGCTACAACCCCGGTCGCAGCGAACGCCTAATCGCACTGCTCCTCCCAGCGACGGGCGCGGCGGCCGTGGTGTGCCCCTCGTTCGAGGTGGAGCGCATCACGCGTCACGGCGTCATCCACGACGTGCGGGGCTGGGCGGAGCAGGACGAACCATTCCAGGTGGTTCGGGATACGGTGCGCGAGCTCACAAAGACCCGCCCGATCGGAACGATCGCGCTCGAGTCGTCCACGGCCTACCAGACGTCGCTGCGGCTCGCGGCGGCGCTGGGCGGCTGGCAATTCGTGGACGCCGCGCCGGTGACGGAGCCGCTGCGGATCCACAAGGGGCCCGAGGAACTGGCGCTCATTCGCCGCGCGATCGAGATCACCGAAGGCGCGATCGCGGCCACGTTTAGCGCGCTCGCCGTGGGCCTGACCGAACGCGACGTGGCGCAGCTCTTGTCACGCGAGATGCAGCGGCGCGGGGCGGAGGGCGGGGGGCTCGTACAGTTCGGGCCCTCGAGCGCGCTGCCACACGGCGGCCCCGCGGCAGCGGCGCTCGAGCGCGAGACCGTCGTGCTGATCGATTGCGGCTGCCGGGTCGCCGGCTACGAGTCCGACATCACCCGCACCACCTGGTTCGGCGACCGCCCGACCGCCGAGTTCCGCAAGATCTTCAACATCGTACACGACGCCCAAAGCGCGGCGCGGGAGCTGGGCCGACCCCGCGTCACCCAGTGCCAGGAGATGGACCGCGCCGCCCGCCAGGTGATCGCCGCGGCGGGCTACGGCGCCTTCTTCACCCATCGTCTCGGGCACGGCCTCGGCATGGACGGCCACGAGCCCCCTTATCTGGTCCAGGGCAACGCAGTGCGCCTTGAGCCGGGGATGGTCTTCACGCTCGAGCCCGGGATCTACCAGCTCGGCAAGTTCGGCGTGAGGATCGAGGACGACTGCCTGATGACGGAGACCGGGGTCGAAGTCCTCAGTCACCGGGTGGCGAAGTACTAATCTCGAAGCGTCCTTCCAGGCCCTCCGCGGAATTCGGGCCGACAAACAGCCGGTAGCTGCCCGGCTCGACCGCGAACCTCATGTCCCGACCGTACGCCCCAAGCTGCGCCGGCGCGAGGGCGAGTTCGACCGAGCGCCCCTCGCCCGGTGCGAGCGCCAGGCGCTGGAAGCCGGCGAGCTGGCGAACGGGCGGGGTGACGCTCCTCGCGTCCTGCCGCACGTAGAGCTGGACGATCTCCGTCGCGGCGCGGCCTCCGGCGTTCGTCACGGTGACCTGCACCCGCAGTGTGTCGGCCGGACCGATGCGCGCCGCGCTGAGCCGGAGGTCGCTGTAGCGAAACCGCGTGTAGGTGAGCCCCCAGCCGAACGGATAGAGCGGTGTCGCCGGGAGGTCCAAGTACTTCGAGGTCCACTTCTCGGCCCCCGGTGGCCGGCCGCTGTTCTTATGGTTGTAGTAAATCGGCACCTGGCCGACCGATCGGGGCACGGTGATCGGGAGCTTGCCGCTCGGGGCAACATCACCGAACACCACGTCGGCGACGGCGTGCCCGGTTTCGACGCCCAAGAACCACGTCTCGAGGATCGCGGGCACGTGCTCGGCGGCCCACGGCAGCGCGAGCGGGCGGCCGTTCATCAGCACGAGCGCGACCGGCGTGCCGCTCGCGGCCACCGCCTCGAGCAGTTGCTGCTGGACGGCGGGGAGCTCGAGCGTTGAGCGGCTTGCCGCCTCGCCGCTCATCTCCGCCGCTTCCCCAAGCACCAAGACCGCCACGTCGGCCGCGCGTGCGAGCGCGACCGCCGCCGCAAACCCGGCCGTGGACGTGCCCGCGATATCGCAGCCGGCGGCGTAGCGCACGCTGGTGCCCGGCGCCGCACGTTCCTGGATGCCTCGCAGCACGGTCACGACGTCCTGCGCCCGGCCGGCGCCGTGCCACGGACCAAGCGCGTCCTCTTTGCTGTCGGCGAGCGGGCCGAGCACCGCGATGGTCTTGAGCGTCCCCGCGAGGGGCAGGACGTCGCGGTCGTTCTTGAGCAGCACGATGGCGGCTCCGGCCACGTCGCGCGCGAGCTTGCGCGTGGCAGGCGCGAGGAGGATCGCGCGCTCGAGGTCGGTGCTCACGCCCCGGTAGGGGTCCGCGAACAACCCGAGGCGAGCCTTGGCCCCGAGGACCCGACGCACGGCCTGGTCCACCGTAGCCTCAGGGAGGCGGCCCGCTCGCACGAGCGCCGGCAGCGTTTCGAGGTAGATACGACTCTGCATGTCCATGTCGACGCCGGCCTCGAGCGCGAGCGCGCCGGCGGCGGCGCGGCTCCCGGCCACGCCGTGCTGCTCGAGCTCGGCGATCGCCGTCCAGTCGCTCACCACCAGGCCGCGGAACCCCCACTCCCGGCGCAGCACGCTCGTGACGAGCCAGCCGTTGGCGGTACTCGGGATCCCGCCGATTTCGTTGAACGACGTCATCAGGCTGCCTACGCCGGCCTGGACGGCGGCCCGAAACGGCGGCAGGTAGATCTCGCGCAGCGTCCGCTCCGAGAGATCGACGGTGTTGTAGTCGCGTCCCCCCTCCGCAGCGCCGTAGGCGGCGAAGTGCTTCGCCGTGGCGAGCACCGTTCCCGAGCCGAGCTCGCCCTGGAAGCCACGCACGCGTGCTGCAGCGAACAGCGAGCCGAGATAGGGGTCTTCGCCCGAACCCTCGGCGATCCGGCCCCAGCGGGGGTCCCGGGCGATGTCCACCATCGGCGCGAACGTCCAGTTGACCCCGGCTGCGGCGGCCTCCCGCGCGGCCGCTCGAGCCGTCGCCGCGGCGGCCCCCGGGTCCCAGGTGCTCGCTTCCGCGAGCGGGATCGGGAAGATGGTACGGAAGCCGTGGATCACGTCGTAGCCCAGGAGCAGCGGAATGCCGAGGCGCGACTGCTCGACGGCGACGCGCTGCACCCTACGGGTCGCCCCGGCGCCGAAGATGCTCAGGAATCCGCCCACGCGCCCCTGTCGTACCAGCGCCAAGTCGGCGGTCGCGGCGGTATCGCTCACTCCGGCCACGAGGTTCAACTGTCCCAGCTTCTCCTCGAGCGTCATGCGGGCGACGAGCGAATCAATGAGGCGCGCCTCAGGGACCTGCCGGGCGTGGGGTGTGGCGCGGGCGCGACGCGGCGCCGCTGGATGCGGTCGCGGCGTGTCGAGACCCGTCAACAGGCCGAGGACAGCAGTCAAACAAGCGAGTCGCGGAAGCGCCATGTGACGCGTATGTTACCCGCCCGTTGCGCAACGTTCGCGCCAGGTTAGCTCCGGCACGACGTCTGCGCCACCCAGCGCGTTCGGAACGGCCGGTAGTTAGCGTCCCGCCGGGCTCGTGGCCCGGGGGCCCATAACCCGTCGCCTCAGGGAGGGCTATCCATGCGCATCCGGGTTCTCGTCCCATTCCTCTGTGGCTGCGTCCTGCTTGCCCCACCACGGGCCGTCGCGCAGACCAGCACCGGGAGCATCCGCGGCTACGTGACCGACACAAGCGGAACGCCGATTGTAGGCGCCCGTATCATCGCTGCGAGCGTCCTCACGTCCGCGCAGCGCGCAGCGTTGTCGACGAGTCGAGGATACTACGCGCTGCTCGGGCTCGTGCCCGGCGAGTTCGAGGTCACCGTGCGCTACATCGGCATGGCGCCCCAGAAGGTTAGCGTGCGGGTGTTGATCGGGGAGGTGTACCCCTTGGACTTCCGGCTATCCCCCTCGGCGATCCAGGTCGAGGCCGTGACCGTGGCTGTGGCAAGCGGTGTGGAGACCCGCACTTCCGAAGTCGCGACAAACGTGACCCGCCAGCAAGTCGAAAACCTGCCGCTGTCAGACCGCAACTTCCTCGATTTGGTCGAACTCGCGCCGGGGACCGCGATCCTGAACAACGGGCTCAACAACACGTTCAAGACGTTCGCCGGGGGAGCGCTTCCGGCAGACAACGTGAACGTCTTCATCGATGGCGCGAGCTTCAAGAATGACCTGACCGCGGGTGGGGTGGCCGGGCAGGACGCCAGCCGCGGCAACCCGTTCCCCCTGAACGCGATTCAGGAGTTTCGCGTCATCACCGAGAACTACAAGGCAGAATACCAGAAGGCGTCGAGCGCCATCATCACCGCGACCACCAAGTCGGGCGGCAACCGGTGGGAGGGATCGGCCTTCTTCTATGGGCAGGGGAAGGGCTTGATCGCGACCGATTCACTGCCCTGCACAACGACGGCGACGGGCTGCACGCCGGCGCCAAAGCCGGATTATTCCCGTTATCAGGCAGGCGTGAGCATCGGCGGGCCGATCATGAAGGGTCGCCTGTTTTTCTTTTGGTCTTACGAAGGCAATTATCAAAACCGGGCGAGCACCGTCGCCTTCAACGCGGACCCCGCGGCCCCGCCGGGGCGCTACCCTGCCCTCGACACGGTGAATCTGACCGGCTACAACGGGCAGTTCGTCTCGCCGTTCCGATCAACTCTGGCATTCGGCAAGCTCTCCTACGTGGCGACTCCGTCGCAGTCGCTCGAACTCAGCCTGAATGTCCGGCACGAAACCGATATCCGAGACTTCGGCGGCGTTACGAGTTATCAGACTGGAAACAACGTCCAAAACGATGTGAACACGGTGATCGGAAAGCATCGCTACACGACCGGCAACTGGCTCAACGAAGCGACAGTTAGTTTCCAGCACTATCGGCGCAACCCGAGCCCGACGAACCCCGATATCGTTCAGCGGGCCTACTTCGACAACGCCGTCTGCTGCACCTTCATCGGCATTATCGGCGGCGGCCAGAGCATTCAAGACTACACACAAAACCGCCTGTCGGTCCGCAATGACGTGACTTACTCTGGGTGGCAGTGGGCCGGCCAACACGTCGTCAAGGTAGGAGCAAGCGTCGACTTTTCACACTATCACATCATCAAGGACAACAACGGCAACCCCAAGTTCACGTATTTCGCAACCGACAGCTTCGCGTTCCCCAATCAGGCCTTGCTCGGCGTGGGGAACCCGGACTTCACAACGACGAACCATGAGATCGGGGTCTACGCGCAGGACGATTGGAGCCCCACCCGGCGGCTGCAGCTGAATCTCGGGATCCGCTGGGACTACGAGTCGGACATGCTGGACAACAGTTTCGTCACTCCTCCGGCGGTCAAGGCCGCTCTCGATACGGTGGTTCCCTCGAACTACTTCACCGACGGTACGCAGCGACCCGCGTACACCGGTGCGTTCCAGCCGCGGGTGGGATTCTCCTACGCGCTGGATGAGGACGGACGCACAACCGTGTTCGGCGGCTTCGGCGTGTACTTCGACCGGGATCTGTACGACAATGTCGCGATCATTGAGCAGTACAATGAGCAGCATCCCAATTACAACTTCTTCTTTTTTAGGAATCCGGCTGATTCGACGGCGGGCAAAGTTCGGTGGAACAACGCATACTTGAGCAAGCAGGGGCTCCTGGGGTTGCTCGCGAGCGGCCAGGCTGGAAAACCAGAAATCGAGCTCGTCGCCAACGACACCAAGCCGCCGAGCTCTCACCAGTGGAGCGTCGGGGTGCGCCACCTCATAAGCGGCTACGCGATCTCCGCGACATATACCGGTGTCCGCAGCTATCACGGCTTCACCTACATGTGCCACAACGCGTTCAGGGACCCCCTGCCCACGCAGCCGACCCAATGCTTCGCGTCGCCAGCACCCAGCCAGGTCGGCAATGTATTTCTATCCAGCGACGCGGTGCGGACATGGTATGACGCCATCTTCTTGCAGGCTCAACGACCCTACACGCCGGGGTCGCGTTGGGGGGCGGGACTCGCCTACACGTGGGCCAAGGGCACGCAGATCGGCGGTGATTTGTTCAGCTTCGATTATCGGTTTCCCACTGATTACCCTCACTACCCAGCACCGAACGTGCAGCGAAACACGGTGGTCGGG
>WNFJ01453954.1_pt1 | contig 28904 bp, 29 predicted proteins | sample 5400461 | NCBI WGS metagenome assembly WNFJ01 (sample SAMN13153349, study PRJNA577476) | soil metagenome | isolation source: 115 cm saprolite on Douglas fir-dominated hillslope | place: USA:California | collected 2013-09-17
AAGCCCAAGCGAAAGCGCACCGAAAAGTTGCTCCGGCCTTTGGCCTTCATGAAATTCGATCGCTGCGGCAGAGTCGATATCTACGACTGCCTCGTCTTGACGGAACGCAGAGAGTTGCGCGATCAATTCGCCGGCAGAATTCACGGCAAACGAATTCCCATCAAAAACCAGCTGATCGTTACCGCCGACTAGATTGCAGTAAAAGATTGGCCGTTGATGAGCTCGCGCCAGCCCCGCCACCATTTCGTAGCGGATCGCCGGTTTGTGCAAACTAAATGGCGAAGAGCTTAGATTGACGATGATCTCGGCGCCTTGTTCTACGAGGCTGCGCACCGGCTCGACGTCGTAGAGCGGTCGCGGCAGGTAATGTTCTGTCCAAATGTCCTCGCAAATGGTCACGCCAATTTTTTTGCCGTGGACTTCAAAAGGCTCGACGCAGCGTGCCCGCTCGAAATAGCGGTCTTCGTCGAAAACATCGTAAGTAGGCAAAAGAGATTTGTAAGTTTTACAGATCGGCTTGCCTCGCTCGAGCAAAGCAGCGGCGTTGTGGAACGGTTTGCCTGGCCCCTGATTGCGATCGACAAACCCGACAAGCAACGCCGCCATGTTCACCTGAGCGTGCAATTTTTCCAGGAGAGCGAGATTTTCTGGAACGAAGCGCGACTTGAAAACCAAGTCTTGCGGCGGATACCCAGTGATCGCCAGTTCCGGCGTCAGCACCAATTCGGCACCTGCGGCAACGAGCCGCTTATAAGCGTCTATGATCAGTTCGCAATTACCGCTTAAATCTCCTACGGTTGCGTTAATTTGAGCAAAACCAATCTTCATGGCGCGCTAAGGCAGATTATGCGCAGGATGGCGTGCAGCAAGCCTTAGCCTATCTGCTGTAGCTGCTGACCCGCCAGATGGTACCATTGCCATCTTCGCTGAAAAGAAGGCTGCCGTCTTTGGCAACGGTGATGCCGACAGGGCGACCCCAGACTTTGCCCTCGGGGGTGACGAACCCGGTCACGAAATCCTCGTATTCGCCGCGCGGTTTTCCTGTTGAGTGATCGAATGGCACCCGCACGACTTTGTAGCCGGTGCGCTTCATGCGGTTCCATGATCCGTGGAACGCGGCGAAGATGTCGCCTTTGTATTCGGCGGGGAATTGGTCGCCGATGTAGAAGCACAAATTGAGCGTGGCGGAGTGCGCCTGCACGAGTACGTCGGGAACGATGACTTTGTCAGCGAGCTCAGAATGTTTTCCTTTGTGACGCGGATCCTGATGATTGCCGATGTAAAACCACGGCCAGCCGTAAAAGCTGCCGGGGCGCACACTGCTGATGTAGTCGGGCGGCAGATCCTCGCCGATTTCGTCCCGCTCATTCGTGCTCATCCAAAGCTCGTTGCTGCCGGGACGAAATGCGATTCCTACTGCATTGCGAATTCCCCACGCATACACTTTTCGATCCGTGCCATCAGGATTGAATTCAAAGATGCGCGCGCGATCGGCTTCTGCAGCGTTATCGGAATCGTTCGAGCGCGAACCGATGGAGACGTACATTTTTTTCCCGTCGGGTGAAAAAACAATGTCACGCGTCCAATGTCCGCCACTGCGCAAGCGCGCCGCGCCGCCAGAAAGACGCGCTGCCAACTGTTCGGCTGACCCGCGCGCTTTGAGATCGCCATTGCGATAAGGGAATCGAATTACGCCATCAGTATTCGCCACATACAAGAATTGCGGATCGTCACCCGGCGGATAAAACGCGATCCCGAACGGTTTGTTTAGACCGCGTTCTGCAAAAGTCTCGGTCAAGTCCGGCTTGCCGTCGCCGTTGGTATCGCGCAGCACCTTGATTTGATTGGCCCGACTTTCTACCACGAAGGTGTCGCCATTCGGAGCGCTCAGTAGAAATCGCGGATCGCGAAAACCACTGGCTTAGAGTTCGATCTTGAATCCGGGCGGAACCTGAGGCTGAGTGTCTGCGGGCCGGCGAGCAACACGCGGTGGATTGATTGCAAGAATGTTTGAAGTCGGCGGAGGCAAATCCGCGACAGTGATTTTGCGTTGCACCCCGGGCGCGTCGCTTTTCCAATCGCCCATCGCGGCTTTGCCAGCGAGAAGCGTGCCGCTCCCGGCGGCCGCTTCCAATTGGACGGCGATGCTTAAAGCGGCTGCGATGAAGAGCGCAGAAGACAAAACACAGACAGCGCAGCGATTTTCCATTCACGTTTCAAATCGCTTCGGACCGAAAGGTCGCGTGGATTGGGGAATCGTCAGAATGCTGTAAGGCGTTAAGGGATGGCAAGTCCGAGGCTGAATGTGCCAAACTGTAGCGGCAGGCGTGCCGCCTGCGAAGAATTTGATCACGCAGCCGACACGGCTGCCTCTACAGAGATTGACCGCGCGTTTAGTGTGGGATTGTACCCAACTTTTCGGCCAATCGCGCGCCCTTTTGGCGATCGTTGATTACGAAGGTGTTGTTTTCTCCAAGAGTGGACCACGGGCCGCGCGGCACTTCCTTAAAATCCACAAAGCGCCAGTCGGTCACGTCCGTTTCTTTTAATCCGAGGTAATCACGCACGGCGGGTGAGACATCGAGACCGGCGCCTTTGTTAAGATTGGGTTTTGGCCGTTCATTGCCAAAAACATATTGCCAGTGATCAGTACAGAAAGGGCCGGCGTCTTCCCATTGCGCATAGACTGTTCGATTGCCTTTGCGAATGGCGATCCATCGGTCCTTGCAAGTCGAAACAGCGGGGCCTTGATAAGCTTCATTGAACCATGGAACAACTCGCGGCGCTTCAGGTCGGTGGCCCTCTCTTGCTTTGTCGTTGTACGGAAGCGCGCAGTAAAAGGGATTCTGCCGCGGCGTGAATTTTACAGGAATGTAATTGCTGCGACGAGCGGGATTGGGATCGTCAAAGCCGCCGTAATTTTTGGTCCATTCTTTGTCCCATGAGCTTATCCGATTGGGAACCGGGTTGTTACCAGACGGTTTCTCGCCGATCCAGAAGACGGTCGTCACGATGCTTGCTTTCCACGGATAGCGTTGTCCCGGCTCAAGCCGAGCTGCCGACAACAACTGCCCATGAGAGAACGCGATTGAACTTACGTTGGTAAAACGATCCTCTGATGATCTCTCCGATTTTTTGCCGGCTTTCATCTTGGCAGGCTCTGCCTTTTCAGGCGTGCCGTGCGCGAAAAGCGACGTGATTGACGAAAGGACAACTGCGATCGTGCGAGTAAATTTTCCAAGTTTCATTCGGTGTTAAGGCAGCGCGAAATGAAAGACGTATGATCTTTCTTATTGGTTCGTTCCCAAGGACGCGGATGCGCGTCAGTCACGCCAATTCAGATGCGCCTAATACAAGTCACCCACTCTTGATGCTAATTCGGCCTAGTCAAGCGCGAAAAGACGAGCCCGCGAATCACGCAGATTGACGCGAAATAGGTCCAGACGTCAGAAGTTCGAGGCAGAAGCGGAATTTCGGCGCGAAGCGCTTTTGGAGTGCGGCGACTTGACGCCGCTTTTATTCGCGTCCATTCGCGCGATTCGCGGGTTGAACTTTCGGTCAGACAAATTTTCCTGGATTCAAAATGTCGTTCGGATCGAGAATTTGTTTCAGCCGGCGGTGCACGTCGCGCGCGACCTCACTCGTTGCCTCGGTCCACCAGCGTTTCTTCGCCAGGCCGATTCCATGCTCGCCGGTGATTACACCGCCCCAAGCCAGCACTTGCTTGAAAAGATCGTCCAACGCCCGCTCGACTTTTTCGCGAACAGCGCCGTCGCGGTTGTATCGGTCTGCCATGATGTTGACGTGAATGTTGCCGTCACCGGCATGACCAAAACACGCGATTGGGAATCCATGCTTTGCCTGTAGCGACTCCGCAAATTCCGTGAGATCGACCAAGCGGCTGCGGGGCACGACCACATCTTCATTCAATTTTGTCAGACCTGTAGCGCGCAGTGAGTTACTGAACTGACGGCGCAATGCCCAGAGCTTTTCGCAATTCTCTTCGCCTATGGCAATCTCCAGCGCGTTTGGTTTCCGTTTTTCAAGCAGTTTGCGAATGGCTGCGGACTCGCTGAGGACGCTTTCCTCTTGTCCATCCAGATCGACGAGCAGATGCGCGTTACCATCGGGCACAATCACTTTGCCGAGGTCGCGTCGCGCTGCTTCCAGCGTGAAATGATCTGCGATTTCCAATGCAGACGGGAGAGACCCCGCTGCGAAAATTGCCTGCACTGCTTCGGCCGCTTGCGCGGCTGTTGCGAACGCGGCCGACAACGTACCGCGTGCGGGCGGAAGCGGGAGCAAACGTAGCGTGATCTCGGTTACCACGCCGAGCATTCCTTCCGAGCCAACAAACAGCCCGATCAAATCGAATCCGGTTTTGTTTTTGTGGACGCGTCCGCCAGTCCGCAGCACGTCACCGTTTGCCAGCACTACTTCGAGGCCGATAACGTAATTGCGCGTCACGCCGTATTTCAAACAACGCGGGCCACCCGCGTTCGTCGCCACGTTTCCGCCGATGGTGCAATCTTTCATGCTCGCCGGATCAGGCGGATAAAACAATTTTTGTGCGCGCACTGCCCCTTTCAGTTCGGCGGTAAACACGCCAGGTTCAACAATTGCAACCGCATCGCCAAAACTGATTTCCTTGATCCGATTCATTCGGACAAGCGACAAGGCAATCCCGCCATGCGCGGGTACGCATCCGCCCACGTAACCAAATCCGCCGCCCCGCGCTGTGACCGGAATTTTTTCGCGCGACGCAAATTGTAGCAGCTTGCTGACGTCATCTGTCGATCTCGCAAAGACAACTATGTCCGGCTCATGTGCTGCGAACCATTTGTCGCCGCTGTGCGCAGCGAGCATGTCCCGGTCGTCTGCGACAGTTTCATTGCCAAGGATCTCTCGAAGCTTCGAAGCGAGCTCCATACACATCAACGTCGCGCGCCTGAGTTGTAGGGCAAGCGCTTCGTCGCTGAGGTGGATCGGCTTCTCCTGAAGACGATGGCAATCGCAGAAGGCGCGGATATCAGGCGACAAAGCCGCATTTTGGCGCCAACGCGTTTAGGACAACACGTTCCACCTCAGATCGCAATGCGATAGTGCCGTGCCGGCTCCATTCGTGTGATGAGCGCCTCGGCTTTCGGAAAAATTACTGGTTTGCTCGTGTCCGCGCCGGCGAATTCCTTCACCGCATCCATTGAATCAAAGCGGAGGAGTGTAACGAACTCAACTTCGTCACCGTCCTCGTGGATGAACAACTCAGCACCGCGATAGCCGTCGATCTTGCGCGTCGCGATGCTCGAAAAGATTTCATCGCGCAGCATCTCTTCGTATGTCTTCGCGTCCGCCCGTTTCGTCCATCCGTGCCAAATCCGCGCAATCATGGTTGTTAATGTTGGTAGGGCGCGACCGCCGGGCGCGCCGTTCTCCGCATTTCGATTATGAGCATGAGCAGGAGCACGAGCACGAGCAGGAGCAAGGATCACATGCCCATTATTTGGTAACCGCCATCGACGTAAATCACCTGGCCGGTGATGGCTGCGGCTCCGTCGCTGGCGAGGAAAACTCCCGTGGCGCCCAACTCGGCGGGATCGCAACTGCGTTTCAACGGTGCGCGTTCTTGATAATGTTTAAGCATCGCGCTGAACCCGCTGATGCCCCGGGCGGCGAGCGTTTGCACCGCCCCCGCCGAAATGCAGTTTACCCGGATTTTTTTTGGACCAAGATCGTAGGCAAGATAACGCGCACTGGCTTCGAGGCTCGCCTTGGCCACGCCCATCACATTGTAGTGCGGCACGACCTTTTGCGAGCCGTAATAGGTCATCGCAACGATGCTGCCTCCATTGGTCATCATAGGCGCCGCTTCGCGCGCAAGCGCTACTAGCGAGTAAGCGCTAATATCATGCGCGACACGGAACGCTTCGCGTGTTGTGCTCACAAAATCGCCTTCCAACGCTTCGCGTGGAGCAAAAGCAAGCGAGTGAAGCATCAAATCGACGCGGTCGGTTTCGCTCCGCACTTTTTCAAAAAACGCTCTGATCTCATCGTCGCTGGAAACATCGCAGGGAAACAATGGAGTTCCCTCTCCAAATTCGCCGACGAGTTCCTCCACGTTTTCCTTTAACCGCTCGCCTTGATAATTAAGAATCAAGCGCGCACCGGCGGCGGCCCACGCTCTCGCGATCGCCCATGCGATGCTGCGCTTATTCGCCACGCCAAAAACCACGCCGACTTTTCCCGTCAAAACTTGTTCGGTCATAAGAATTAAAAAGTTACAAGAGTTACCACGTTACAACGATTCCGCGCATCGCAAAAAAGGCGAATTGTAGGGCAGGCGCTCCGTCTGCCAGCCCCTTTTATCTCGGCAAGCGACGCGCTTGCCCTACAACGGTAGAACGCGATGGTAAACCGTCTCTCATGATTACTCGAGTGCTATGCTGCTGCGCTTTCTTATTCTCGATTGTTGATCTTCTGCCAGCTCAGGAAACGCCTTCGCCGTCTCCGCAAAGCACGGTAACAGCGACCCCACCCTCGAGCGCAACGCCACCATCACCCCCGCCGGCTTCGACTCCTTCGCCAACTCCGCCGCAACTTACCGACGTGCTTTTCAAAAATCTGAAAGCGCGTTCGATCGGGCCAGCAGTGATGGGCGGTCGCGTCTCGGACATAGCGATTGATCCGCATAATCCGTTCGTTTTTTACGTCGGACTCGGGCACGGCGGCGTTTTCAAGACGAATGACAACGGCGTTACGTTCGAGCCGATTTTCGATAAGCAACCGATGCTTTCCATCGGCGCGGTCGCGGTTGCGCCTTCCGATTCTGAAGTTGTTTGGGTGGGAACTGGCGAAGCGAACGATCGTAATTCGTCGGATTGGGGTGACGGCGTGTATCGATCGACCGACGGCGGCCAGAACTGGCAGAACGTCGGGCTAAAGGAAAGCCGCTCCATCGCGCGCGTTGTTGTCGATCCGAAAAAACCGGAGGTCGCTTATGTCGCGGCAATGGGGAATTTGTGGAAAGACGGCGGTGAACGCGGGCTATTTAAGACGACCGACGCGGGCAAAACATGGAAACTAATCTTGCACGCGGAAGCTCCGCACGACGCCCGCACTGGCTGCGGCGATGTGTCAGTCGACCCAACGAATCCACAGATCATTTTTGCTGCGCTTTACGCGCGACAGCGAACGCCATGGAGTTTCACATCTGGCCCAAGTTTGACCGGTGGCGAAGACGTCGGCGGAATTTTCAAGAGCACTGACGGGGGAGCGACCTGGAAGAAGCTTGGCGGCGGTGTGCCAGCGCAAACCGGCCGCTTTGGGTTGGCGATCAGTGCGAGTAATCCAAAGATTGTCATGGCGGTTGTCCAAAGTTACGAAGGTGGACTCGGGACGTTGGTCGATCTGCGTTTTTCGATCCGAAGACGGAGGCGAAAAATGGACGCGCATGAGCGCAATCGATCCGCGGCCACTTTATTTCAGCCAGATACGCATCGACCCGGCAAATGATCAGCGCGTTTACCTTTTGGAATTTGCTTTGCTGGTTTCCGATGATGGCGGCAAAAATTTTCGTGAAGATCTAAGCGAAAAAGTTCATCCAGATTGCCACGCGCTCCCGATCCAACCCGGCACCGTGCCGCCGCCCAAACCACCCAAACCCGAAGATAAGAACAAGCCGCCGAAACCGGCAGTTTGCCAGCGTTTGTTGCTCGGGACCGATGGCGGCGTGTATCAGAGTTTTGCCGGCGGCAAAAATTGGGATCATCTAAACAAGATTCCTTCGGGCGAATATTATCGAATCTCACTCGACGACACGAAACCGTATTTCCGAATCGCCGGTGGCCTTCAAGACAACGAAAACTGGGTTGGGCCGAGCGGCGTCCAGAGTAAGGAAGGAATTCGCAACTGCGATTGGACTGCGCTCGCCGGTGGCGATGGTTTTTATGCCCTGTTCGATCCAACCGATCGCGACACGTTTTATGCGGAAAGCCAGCAGGGCGAAGTGCACAGAATCAATTTGCGAAATGGCGAACTGCGTCGTTTGCGCCCCGAACCGGCCGAAGGCCAGCCGCGTTACCGGTTTAATTGGAATTCACCGATGATTATGAGCCGACATAAGCCGGGAGTAATTTATTTGGGTGGGAATTACGTCTTTCGGTTAACCGATCGCGCGGAAAAATATTCCGTGATCAGCCCCGACCTGACACGCAATGATCCGACGCGCACAAATGCCATGGGAAGCGGCGCGGAAAACTACGGTACCGTGTTTTCGCTGGTAGAATCGCCGAAGCGTGCGGGTTTGTTGTGGGCCGGGACCGATGATGGGCGGCTGTGGATTACAGAAAACGAGGGCGCCAAGTGGACAGAACTAACGAACAATCTGCCCGAGCCTGCGCGAGGCCAATGGATTGTGCGCATCGAGCCATCCAACATTGATCCCAATGTCGCCTACGTGGCGACCAATTCATATCGTTCGGGCGATGATCGCCCCATGATTTTGCGCACGGCTGATCTGGGCAAAACCTGGCAGCCTGTCACCGGTGACCTTCCACAAGGTGATCCAGTCGAAGTTGTCCGCGAAGATCAGGTGAATCCGAGATTGCTTTACGCCGGCACACACTTTGGGATATTCGCGTCTTTCGATCAAGGCGCCCACTGGGTGCGCATCGGCGATGTTCCTTCGGTCCGAGTGGATGACATCCAGATTCATCCCCGCACATCAGACCTCGTCATCGCAACGCATGGTCGCAGCATTGCTATTCTTGACGACACCGTCCCGTTTCGCGAATTCACTCCAGAGATCGCGTCCAAGCCGGCGCAATTGTTTAGCGTCCGTTCTGTGACCGGCGCTTATCTGCAACCGGGATTCGTGGACGCTAATGGCAAAGGGATTTATCGCGGCCAAAATCCACCCGAAGGCGCCTTGTTCACAGTTTGGGTGCGCGAGTTTACTGGTGATGAAATCAAAATCGCTGTCACGAAATCAACCGGAGAACCGGTCGCAAATCTCAAAGCGCCCGGCACGCCAGGTTTTACTCGGTTGAACTGGGATCTGCGGCCGACCAAAGACGTGAGCGTCGAATACGGCGGCGAGGATCCGAAGCGGCTTCTCCCTGCGGGAGATTACACTGCAGAATTAACCTTCGGCACAACGAAAATGAAACAAAGCTTCCATGTTGATCTTGCCGAAGGCATCACGCCGCGGTGAAATCCGCAAATGCCTGCGATCGGAATCACCGGCGGAATTTCCACAGGTAAAAGCACCTTCTGCGAATGTCTCCGCGAGATTCTTCCCGCAGCGAAACTCTTCAATGCTGACCAGGCAGCGCACGCTGTCGTCGAGCGTCCGGAGGTGAAGCAAAAAATTCGTGCGGAGTTTGGCGGCGGCGTCTTTTCAGGCGACGGCGACTTGAATCGAGAGAGACTTCGAGCAATAGTATTTGGCGACGCGACCAAGAGACGCGCGCTTGAGCAGATCCTTCATCCGCTGATTCGTAGCCAATGGAAGGCTGAGGCGAAAAGGCATCGCAATTCTCCCGATTTTTTCTTTGCTGATATTCCACTCCTTTATGAAACCGGCGGTGAATCGTTGTGCGACCTGGTGGTCGTGGTGGCGTGTTCTTACAAGGTGCAGTTAGCACGGCTGGCAGAACGAATGTCGCTCAAGAATACCGAAGCTGAAGAGATGATTAAGTCACAAATGCCACTCGATGAAAAAATCGCGCGAGCGGATCACGTCGTCTGGAATGACGGCAGTCGTGCGGCGCTGATAGAGCAAGGACATTTTCTTGCTGCGCTTTGGCAACAGGAATCATGGACGACAAAGTAAAGGGATCGACTTCGCAGACAGAAACTGCGGAGGCAGGCGAGCCGAAGGTCGACGCGGCGACCGAAGGCGGATCGCCTGCACACGGGACGGCTGACACAGCCGCCGCTACAACAGTTGGCTCACTTGATCTAAATGAGCTGCAAGAGTTTTCGGAAAAAAAACTAAAAGCGTTGGCGCGTGATTTGAATTTGTTTTTGCATCCCGCGCGCTCTCGCCATCAGCACATCCTCGATACTGTCCGCTCAGCATTAACCAGCGGCGCAACTGTTACCGCGGAAGGTTTCTTGGATCAGGTCAGCGACTCCTTTGCGATGTTGCGGTGGCCGAAATTGAATTTTTTGCCTCTCCCCGAGGATGTAGCCATTCCGCGCGCGCTTATCGAACAACGCCAGTTGCGCCCTGGCCAACAGATCGCCGGGACGGTTCGATTGCCGGTGCAGCGCGAGAAGTTCCTCTCGCTCGACACACTCTCAAAGGTCGAAGGCCAACCGGTCGAGGAGTGGACGCAACCGACGCACTTCGACAAACTCACGCCGCAATTTCCGCAGGGCAGAATTATTCTGGAAAATCCCAAGACAAACTCCATCAGCGCGCGCGCCGTGGACCTGCTGACACCGCTTGGGCGCGGGCAACGCGGTCTCATCGTCGCGCCGCCGCGCGTGGGTAAGACGATCCTGCTCAAGGAAATCGCGAAAGCCATTCGAGTAAATCATCCGGAGATTGTGCTCCTCCTGCTTTTAGTCGACGAGCGGCCGGAAGAAGTGACGGATTTGGAGCGGGAAATTGATTGCCAGATTTATCATTCGAATTTTGACGAAAGCGTGCAGCGACATGTGCAGGTAGCGGAGATGGTGCTGGAGCGCGCGAAACGCCTGGTGGAACTAAAACACGATGTAGTGGTCTTACTTGACAGCCTCACGCGGCTTTCGCGCGGATATAATAATATGGAACCGGGCAGAGGCCGGATCATGTCCGGCGGAGTGGAAGCGAAGGCGCTCATTAAGCCGAAGAAGTTTTTCGGTTCGGCCCGAAATGCGGAAGAAGGCGGCAGTCTGACCGTGCTGGCGACTGCTTTAACCGAAACCGGCAGCCGAATGGACGAATTAATTTTCGAAGAATTCAAGGGCACCGGCAACATGGAGCTGCATCTCGATCGCGGGTTGCAGGAGAAGCGGCTTTATCCGGCGATCCATCCGCTGCTTTCGGCTACGAGACGCGAGGAGTTGCTTTATCATCCCGATGAATGGGATCGCGTGCTGCTGTTGCGCAAAACCATGGCGGCGCTTCCGCCTCTCGAGGCGATGGAAAAACTGATTGATAATCTGCACGCGACGAAGACCAACGCGGAATTGTTGCTCAGTGGCTTGAGATGATCTCCGGAAAATGACGAAGCGCGAATGACGAATGACGAAGGAAGTCCGAATGTCCAAATGACGAAGCAGGGGTCGGAGCGCTCCCGTCGTCATCCAGATTTCATCATGCCTTCCAGCTTGGTCACTCGTCATTTGTCATTACGATCGCGTCTTATTACGACCGATGCCCAGTTGGCTGAGTTGCTGAAGGAGATTGATGCCGCCGATCGCGTCGCGCTCGATACGGAAGCGGACAGCTTACATTCGTATCGGGAGAAACTTTGTCTGGTCCAGATCAGCGTGCCAGCTGCAGCCGGCAGCGGTGATGTCGGTACGGATGTGGAAAGTTTCCCTGGCAACCGGGATCACCGATCCCGGCTACAGCACGACCTAATTGTCGATCCGCTGGCTGGTCTTGATCTGGAGCCACTCCGCAAAGCGTTCGAACGCAAAGAAATTGTCCTGCACGGCGGCGATTACGATCTACGAATGCTGCGGCGAGGCTTGAATTTCACTGCGCACAGGATGTTCGACACGATGATTGCAGCTCGGCTCCTGGGTATTCGCGAGTTCAGTCTGGCTGCGCTCGTGAAACGCTATTTTGGCGTGGAATTGCCGAAGGGTTCGCAAAAAGCGGATTGGGCAAAACGGCCTTTGCCACCTCGAATGGCGGAATACGCAATCAACGATGTGCGCTATCTGTTACCACTTGCCGAAAAGTTGGAAGCCGAGCTGGATCGTCATCAGCGACGGGATTGGCTGCGACAATCGTGTCAACGCGCGATTGAGCAGGCGGCCGTCGAGCGTGTCCGAAAGCAGGATGAATTTTGGCGCGTCCGCGGATCTGGCTTGCTTCACGGCCGTCCCGCCGCAGTCCTTCGCGCGCTCTGGCAATGGCGCGAACAAGAAGCGGAAATGGTAGATCGCCCGCCATTTCACATTCTGCAAAACGAAGAACTTGTGAACACTGCAGTAAGTTTCGCCTCGGGAAGCATACCTGATTACAAACATTTTTCGTCCCGGCGACGCCAGGCGTTTCGTGAGGCAGCACGAATCGCCCTTGCGGCGCCTGAATCAGATTGGCCGGTGTTGCATCGGCGATTTGGAACGCGACCAAGTGCTGAGACGGTCCGGCGCACAGAGGAGCTGCGGCGGCAACGCGACAAATCGGCTGAAGAGCTCGGCTTGGAGCCATCATTCATCGCGCCGCGTCACACGCTGGAAGCGATCGCGACAGACCAGGAACGAGCAGCGCCGTTGCTTGTTCCATGGCAACGCGAATTACTGGGAATTGGTTGAGTTGGTCGAACTGAAAGCGGCGCGAGGACGCGCGCGCACTCCTAAAGCTCTCGCGAAACAGAGCAGCGCATCTCCGATCGATTTCGCACGAAGTGCTTTCGGAGTGCGATGCGTCCCGGCATCGCTTTCATTCGCTCAGCGCCGTATTTTATGCCGAGTTCGTTGAGAGGTTCTGAGCTGCGAGACACTTCTACGGAATTACCAATGTCTGACCGACCGTAAGCTTTTTCGGATCGCGGATATTTTTTTCGTTTGCATCGCGAATCTCTTTCCAACGCTTCGGTGATTTATAGAATTTCCGCGAAATAGAGAAGAGAGTGTCACCCGACTGCACAACATAGGTTCGGTCTCCCTTCTTCGACGCAATTTTTCTTGAGCTTGCGTCATTTGCCTGCGATTTCTCCGAGCCGATTCGTAATGACGCCGTCCGCGCTTCAAGCTGTTTCCGCAGATTAAGGTTTTCATTGCGCAATTGGGCCGCTTCCGATCGGGGGATCACAGAATCCCCAGACAGCGCGGTCAGCGCCGCGATTTCGTCGTGTTTCATCGATTTTTTCACCTCATTTGCATGAGAACCGTTTGGACTCAACGCGAGGTAACGTTTGAAATGGTGCAGTGCGCTGACGGGATCGTTGAGTTTGTCGTCGTAAAGAAGAGCAAGCTTGTAGTGAATCTCAGCGTTCCGAATGTTTTCGGAATCATCGAGTGCGGCTTCGTACAAGTTGATCGCGCGCGCAAAATCTCCCTGGGCCGATTTGCTGTCTGCATCCTGCGTCAACTGCGAGTAGCGCGAAGCGCCCAGGCGATCGCAGGCTGCGGTTAAACCACAGATAAAGATAATCGATAACCATGCACGGGCCGCACTTCCCATTCCGCGCAATGGAGAAACTGAACGACGCGGGGCAGACCGGAGGTTGTCAGCGCACGACATCCTCGTCAATTTGCATACTTGTGAACCTGCGCGCACTTCAATTTTTTCTCGTTGCAGCGATAGCGCCTCTTCTTCCGGTTACTCTTGTACGCGGGGCGGTTTCAAGTGGCGGGACCTATTCGCTCAGTTTTGTCGATATTAGTGGCAACAAGCTTTCCACCGCTGATGGACACGTGACAGTCCTGGTGCTGTCCACAACGGCCGATCGGGAAAAGGTGCGCGCCGTGGGTGACCGTGTGCCCGATCGTTGTTTGGGCAACCCGACTTACAGAATGATTACAATCGTTCGTTTCACGAGCAGACACACCGCGATCGGGCGCCGAATCGCGACTGCGTTCATCCGCCACCGCATGAGTGAGGAAGCGAAACGGCTTCAGACGCGGTATGACTCACAAAAAATCGCGCGGGACGCCAGGAGTGACATTTTTGTCGTAACGGACTTTGATGGGACCGCGTCGTCGCAGCTCAATGGGCTAGGGGAGGCGGCGACTTTCCACGTTCTGGTGCTTGGGCGAGACGGGAAGCTGTTAGCTCAGTGGACCGATGTTCCAAGCGCCAAACAACTCGCCGAGGTGCTTAGATAGTGGTATTGAATGGGAGCGTCCTGGCTCGATCTCTTCCCCGCCCCGGAACTTAACTGCTTTAAGGCGTTTTGGATTTGGCATCTCACCTTACTTGTCGTGTTGAGCGAAGCGAAACATCTCTGGCTTTTGCCTTGGCGTGGCATGGAAGAGTAGATCAGAGATTCTTCGCTTCGCTCAGAATGACAGACAGGAAATCTCGACAACGCTAAACATTTACCTACCGTTCGGCGGGATCGGTCCTAGTATTTCGGCACGTTAGGATCGATCTGGTCCGACCACGCATCGATCCCGCCCTCGAGATTGTAAACGTTGCTAAAACCGCGCTGCTGCAGCAGTCGCACTGCCTCGGCGCTGCGCATGCCGCTGTGGCAATGGACAACGACCGGCTGCTCGCGTTGCAGCTCATCTGTCCGTTCAGCGATTTCTCCCAGCGGAATTAACTTCGCGCCATCGATCCGTGCGATTTCATATTCGAATGGTTCACGCACATCGATCAACTCGAATGCTTCGCGCGCGTCCATTTTTCGTTTCAGTTCATGGACCGGTATAACAGGAATTGTCTTTTCGTCTCGCGCGCCGCAAAACTGTTCATAATCGATCGGTGAGAAAATTGTCGGCGTCTCCCCGCAGACGGGACACTGCGCATCGCGCCGCACGTTGAGCTCGCGAAATTTGACCTTAAGCGCGTCGAAGTGAAGCAGGCGTCCAACCAGCGGTTCACCGATGCCCAGAATCAGCTTGATCGCCTCGATCGCCTGCAACATACCGATGATTCCGGGCAACACGCCGAGCACGCCTGCTTGCGCACAGTTTGGGACTGACTCTGGCGGAGGCGGCTCCGGAAAAAGGCAGCGGTAACAGGGGCCACCAAGATGAGGCGCGAACACGGTCGTCTGTCCTTCGAAACGAAATACCGAGCCGTACACGTTTGGTTTTTGCTCGAAAACACAGACGTCGTTGGACAGATAACGCGTGGCGAAATTATCCGACCCATCCACGACAACGTCGTAGTTGGGCACGATTTGAGAAGCGTTTTCGCTGGAGAACCGGCATTGATGCAATTCGATCTCGATCTCCGGATTGATGTCGTGTAGCCGGTCTTGCGCCGATTCCAGTTTGCCGCGCCCGACATCCTTTGTCCCGTAAAGTATTTGCCGCTGCAGATTGGAAAGATCGACGTCGTCGAAATCGACAATGCCAATTGTTCCTACACCTGCTGCCGCAAGATAGAGGGCGGCAGGGGACCCGAGTCCGCCGGCGCCGATGCACAAAACGCGCGCTGCCTTTAGCCGGCGCTGCCCATCAGCTGTCACTTCGGGCATGATAAGGTGGCGCGAATAGCGTTGCAGTTCCTCAGTGCTCAAGTGCACCGCGCTGGTACGTTGATCATCGATAATGCTTCGCTTCATGCCGTCATGGGTACTCTAACACAAAACCTTCTTGCGAATGGGGAAGAAAGCGCTGAATGGAGTCTGCCTCGGGCCTTATTCCGTTACCGTCACCGGAGTTCCTACGGATGCGTTCTCGAAAAATCTTATCGCCATTTGGCCTGGCAAGCGGATGCACCCATGCGACGCGGCAAAGGGCGGGACATACCCTTGGTGCATCGCGTAACCGCCACGGAAGAACATCGCATACGGCATTCGGGCGCCATCAAAATGCGTTCCTTTCGGCTGAGAATCCTTCCGCGAATCGATATTTGATTTCACCACGTTACCGTAATCATCCACGTAATCGCCGAACACAGTTGAGACGTGTCCGGCGTCTTTCGAAATTACTGTGTAGTGGCCCGGCGGCGTGGAAAAACCAGGTTTGCCAGTGGAGACAGTCGTTTCGCCAACCAAATGTTTGCCATTGTAAAAGTAAGCTTGCTGTTCGCCGATATGCACAACGATTTTGGGCGAACCGGAGGCACCCTCATCATTCCACCAACCTGCGGGCGCGGCGCGGGGATAGAGGCCCGGTGCATAGGGTGGATACTCCTCGCAACTGCATATAACGAGTGCGACGAGGCTTGCGGCTGCAATCTGGAACAAACGGCGCGGGTTCATGGAAAGCGGATATTTATGCGGGGTTCGTTAGGGCACTTCAACTCTAAAGTCGGTTCTAACCCCCGTCGTGGCCGTTTAGTAATGGCATCCCGAAGGTATCGCAGCGCCTTCTGTTTCCAAGTGTAGTTTTGTCGCGCACTGACTGCCGTTGGTATGGGTTCCCAACAACGGTCGTGGCAAGCCAACGCTTCGGTTTGACGCTTCGCGCATGGCCAAATACGCTCTTTGCCATGACGACCGTGCAAACGCCGATTGATCTGAACAAATGGATCGAACAAAACGCCGACAAGTTTCAACCGCCAGTGAGCAATCGTTACCTATACGACGGCCGGGATTTTTTCGTAATGGTCATCAAGGGACCAAACGCGCGGAACGATTTTCATCTCGTCGATTCGGAGGAATATTTTTACCAGCTCAAGGGCGACATTAAAGTGCGCATTCGCGAAGGCCATCGCATCGTGGACCATATCGTCAGAGAAGGCGAAACGTTCTTTATCCCGGCAAATATTCCGCATTCCCCGCAGCGGCCGCCGGACACGATCGGTGTGGTGGTCGAACGGCGCCGTCCGCCTGGAGAAAAAGAACACGTCATTTTCTACTGCGAAAATTGTGGGGCATTGGTGGAAGACATCCATTTCGACTGCGCGGACATCGTCGAACATTTCGGCCAGGCGATGCTCGATTTCTGGGATGACGATGCACGCCGCACCTGCAAGAACTGCGGAGCGAAAGTTCAAAAGCCGCAGCCGGTGCAGGCGCTGTAGCGTGCGCTGTCCTCAGCGCATAAGTTCCGCTGAGACAGCGGACCCTACAACATCGTGAAGATCGATCTGCACGCTCACATTTTGCCGCGCGACTGGCCGGACTTGGATAAAAAGTACGGTTACCCCGGATTCATCCGTCTGGAGCACCGCGACGAATGCAGTGCACGCATGATGAGGGGTGATCGTGTGTTCCGCGAAATCACCGACACTGTCTGGAATCCCGAACGCCGCCTTGAAGATATGGATCGCGCCCAAGTTTCGATGCAGATCCTTTCGACGGTGCCGGTGATGTTTAGCTATTGGGCCAAACCGCAGGACGCGCTCGATCTTTCGCGAATGTTGAATGATCACATCGCGGAGGTTGTTCGCGCTCATCCAAAAAACTTCGCAGGGCTTGGGACAATTCCCCTGCAAGATGTCGATCTTGCCGCGCGCGAATTGGAGCGTTGCGTCCGCGAGCTTGGCTTGCGCGGTGTCGAGATCGGCACGCACGTCGATCCGAATGACCATTGTCACGGTCCTCAATGTCGCAACCTCGACCATCCATCTCTCGACGTCGTTTGGAATGGGGCCGAGAAACTCAATGCTGCGATCTTTGTTCATCCGTGGGACATGATGGGCGCAGATCGAATGCCGAAATATTGGCTGCCGTGGCTTGTCGGGATGCCGGCCGAAACTTCGCTCGCGATTTGCTCGATGATATTCGGCGGCGTGTTCGAGCGTTTTCCGAATTTGCGCGTTGCCTTTTCACATGGCGGCGGCGCGTTTCCAGGAACAATCGGTCGCATCGAGCATGGGTTCCATGTTCGCCCGGACCTGGTCGCGATCGACAACCAAACGAATCCACGAAAATATCTGGCGAACAACGGATGTCCGGCGCGGTTCTATGTCGATTCACTCGTTCACGACGCCAGCGCCCTGAGGATGCTGATCAAACTTTTCGGCTCGGAACGCGTCGCACTTGGCTCCGATTATCCTTTCCCGCTGGGCGAAGCGAACCCGGGTCAGCTCATTGAATCGATGAAACTTCCGGCCAAAGAACAAGCGCAACTGCTCTCAGGCACGGCCTGCGAATTTCTTGGGTTAGAAAATCTCTAAGCAATTCAGGAACGCAGGAGTGTAATTTTTGTTCCTGGTATCTTGCTTTCCTGGACGATCTCTCTGCTGACTCAATGATGGTTTAGCCAGCAACGCAAGATATTGATCGATCAATTCCGGTCCGTGAATTGGTGACCAATGGCCGGCCAGGATCGTCGTGAAGCCGAGATTGACTCGCTTCAACTTTTGCAACGTCTTCGGATATTCCGTGAGATCTGCAAAATCGAGATTGCCGAGCTCCTCTTTAAGAATGCAATTGCCGTAGAGAACTTTCTCTTTCGGAAAAAAGACAAAGATGCCGTCCGGGGTGTGAGACGCGCCGAGATAAATGGCCTTCACGCCGCCGCCTTGCAGTTCGAAGTCGCCGGGAAATGTCTTATCGGGCGGGACGAGTGGCAACGCCGGGTAAGTCGGAAATCCTTTTTGCACATAGCGAACCATTTCGTCCCAGTGCGCTTTCAATAAATCGTCAGTCATCTTCGTTGAAATGATTTTCGCTCCAATGCTCTTGAAGTAAGCGTTTCCGCCCGCGCGGTCAGGATGGTAATTGGTGTCGATCACTTCCGCGATTGGCTTTTGCGTGATCTTTCCAATTTCGTTCGCCAATAATCTTGCCGTTTCCGGCGTCCAGGTCGCTCCGACAATCGTCACCGAACTATCGCCGACATAAACAACTGAGTTCTCTTTCGAATAAAAATAATCTTCGGCAACGTAAAGATGACCGCGAAGAGGAGTCAGCACGACCCTCGGAGCTTCCGCGGCGACGAATTGCGCGATTAAGCTTATGACGAAGGAAAGGAGCGTTCGCGACAGTTTCATGTTTCGTCATTCGACATTCGTGCTTCGTCATTCCGCGGCGTTCGCCACGGCTACAGTTCATGCCGAATCGCCCACAAATCGTGGAAGACCGGTCTGAACAATGATTCTTTGAGAAATGGCACACCCGGTGATCCGCCGGTGCCTTTCTTTGCACCGATTGTTCGCTCAACAAGCTTGATGTGGCGATAACGCCACTCCTGCAATCCTTCATCGAAATCGGTCATTAATTCGAACAGGATAGAGACTTCGGGCGACTGCTTGTAGAGGCGAAGGATTTCCTTCTGCACATGCTCGTCTGGTCCATTTGGTTGCGTGACGTCACGATTTATCAAGTCGGCGGGAATCTGTGCTCCTCGCGTCGCGAGAAAATCGTAGAAGTGATCGACCACACTGCGTTCGTGGAGCAATTTTTGCAGCCGATCGTACTCCGGATAATCCGGCTTCAGGTACTGAAGCGTTGACGCGCGTTTATATCCCAACGCGAATTCAATTTCCCGAAACTGCACAGATTGAAACCCCGATGCGGTCTCGAGTCGGTCCCGAAAACTCGAGAACGACGATGGTGTCATCGTTTCAAGAATATCCACTTGGGCGACGAGGACCTTCATGATCGTGCGCACACGCTTAAACGTGTGGATCGCTCCAAAAAGATCGCCTGCTGAAAAGTCACGCTTTATCTTCTCAAACTCGTGCAGCAGCTGCTTAAACCAAAGCTCGTACGTTTGATGGATGATGATGAACAGCGTTTCATCATGTTCCGGCGGACTAGAGCGCGGTTTCTGAAGCGAAAGCAGTTTCTCCAGATCGAGATAACTGGCGTACGTCAGCGGCGGCATCTCCAAAGACTACAAAGAGGACGCAAATCAGGAAACCAGTAAAATCGCGAAGTCTGATCGGAATATCGCTTCTGCAGGCGTCCGCGATAGGTGTTCATTCTCCCGGGCGCATCAATTGAGCTTCCCAATCGATCTCGAGGATGATTAACTCAGGGCGTCGAAGGTATCTCATGAAACGCAAACTTATCATTGTCGTTTTCGGGACGGCTATTGCTGTCAGCACCTGTTCTGTATTTGCCGGACAAAAGGTCGACGTCTCAACGGTAATTACCAAGGCCGACGCCGAAAAGATTTTGGGAGTGCCAGTCAAAGATCCGAAAGGAAGAAACAAGGAAGGTGCCGACGGTTTCTACGATTCGGAATGGAGCTATCATGTAGTGAAAGGCGACAAAGCACTTGTGCTCGACCTGCTCGTCGCTGGGCGAGATGCGCCGCCGAACCTTACAAAGACAATGTTTTCCGTGCTTCCTCCGAACGGCGGCAAATCGACAAACGTCGATGGACTAGGCGAGAAGGCCATTTTCTATCACGACAAAAGCGGCCTCGATATGTTGAACATCCTCAAAGGCGACATGTTGATCACAATTGGGATTCACGGTTTGCCTGCAAACGCCGCCCTCGAACAAGAAAAGGCCGTGGCGACGAAAATTCTGGCGCACCTCTAGCCAGCCCAGACTGTCAGCGCATCTGTCGCAGATAATACTCGTCCCACGCCGCGGGAATACTTTCACGCGCTGAGTAAGGCCCGGGTCCGTACGCGCGCGAGGAAATACCTTGCTGACTCAGCTCGCAAACGTGCCAGTCTTGTTTGTTGGTCATGTCCCAGAACTCGATCGCGTCCTGTGGATTGAAATCTTTTCGGCTGAAGGCGTCCGGATGAAAAAGCCAATCGCACACGATTAACGTTCGCTCCGGCGACTGCGGCCGCAGTTGATGTACCATGACGTATTCGGGATGCACACTGAGCAGCATGTTCGGGAAGATCGAATAATAAAAAACCTGCTGTAGATTCTCGATCTTGCCGACGAACGCAGCGCACGCGTTCCCGCTCATTGTCAGGCTCTTGCCCGGATTGATCTTCATGAATCCGCCGAGGAACGGCCCTTCCCGCAGATCGTTCTCCGCCGAATCGTACGGTGAAACTTTCTGCAACTGCGGATGCACTCCGGGGCAGTGATAGCACTCCGAATAGTTTTCGAACATCAACTTCCAGTTCGCGCGCACGTCGTACTCGATCCGTTTCGCCGGTTGCAAGAGCGACATGTTCCAATGCGAAAATTTTCTCTTCAACGGCGCGAACCAATCTTCCAACGAAACGAATCGGTCCTGCTGCCGCCTCTCCCTTTGGGAGAGGATTGAGGTGAGGGCACCTGCTTCTGCCAGATTTACAAAAATGAATCCTTCCCAAAGCCCGAGGTTCACTCGATGCAATGGGTAATCCGCCTTATCGAATCCAGACACATCATCCATGTGCGGCGCGCCGATTAATCGACCATCCAGCCCGTAGGTCCACGCGTGATACGGGCACTGAATCACAGCGGACAATTGTCCGTCTCTGTTTTCGATGAGTCGACTTCCGCGGTGGCGGCATACATTGTAAAAACCGCGGATCTCTCCCCGTTTGTCGCGGACAACGACCAAGTTTTCGCCCGCGATTTCGGCCGTAAAATAATCACCGGCTTTTGCGAGCTGGCTCTGATGACCAACCAACACCCATTGCTGGGAGAAAATCTGCTCCTGCTCCTGCGCAAAAATTTCCGGTGAAACAAAATAGCGTTGGGGCAGCGTCTTCGCCCCGGCGGTGAAAGTCTCGGCGGTCTTGCGAAAGCGCGGTGCTATTTCTGTTTGAATGTGTGCCATTTTAACATGCTCCGCGCCGCGAGCATTCACGTCAACGCAGTTGTAGCGGCGGTCGCCGCGGCGACCGCCTCGTCGCAAATCGGTAAAAATAAAACTTATGCCAGCACCGCTCTGTGAAACTCGTACCAGTCGTCGAGATTATTCAGATTAACCGCGTCTTTCGGGGCAGAAGCATCATCGGTCATGCCGCATGCGCTTAGAATGCCGCGCCGCGTTTCGTCATCGTGATTGTAACCGCGCACGGCAGCGTTGTGTTTTTCGATCGCGGCGCGATTTAATGATTTGGCATTCTTCTTCACCCACGCCTCGAATTCCGGATACGTCGGTTTGTTCTGCTTGATGTAATCTCTGACCGCTTGCTCTTCGATCCCGAGCGCGGCGAGAGTCATCGCATCGAAACCTTTGCCAACGCCAGGATAGCCAGAAGCAAGGTTACCCTTCTCTTCCAAAGAGACCTTCTGCCAGAGACGCGGGAGATGGACAACGCCAAGCGGCCCGGCAACGCCGGAGCTGATCAGTGGAACGTATGTATCACTCATATTTTTTGGGTGTTGATGTTGTGGTTGAACGTGTCGGAGAGGTTAATCAAATTCACACGCCACACGATTGCGTCAACGGCCAACTAGCGAACCAGCACCGAGCGCACGAACAGGGAATTACAAGCAAATCGAATAAACTCGACTGCTTTAAGCAGTCAAGTATTGCGGCGCGTCTGGTGTGAGAATATTCCCCATTTTGGTGGGGGATCAGCTGCCAGCCCTGTTACACGTCGCTGCTGCCGCTTGTTCGGTACTCGCACAGACGTCTTCCGGTGCAACACGACATGTTTTGCGGCTGGAAGGTGTTCACTGGTTTGCACGATGCGAAGCAGAGGTGCAAAGAGCGGGTGCCCTTGATCAGCCTTGTAATAGCGTCGATAGCCATTGGACCAGCTAGTCACAAGGCCCAGGACGCTCATTTTACGCAGCTCATCCTGAACAGTACAAAGAGCCAGTCCGCTCAAGCTCATCAACTCGCGGACATAGCGCTGCCTTGGCGGACTGCAGAAGAGCAAGCGCAGCATTGTTGCCCGCACGCTGGGAAACAACACATCAAGAACCGGCACACTGCCTTTCATATGCTCGGCGAGTTAAACTCGACTGCTTTACACAGTCAAGTTCATCTTACAGCCAACTGGAACGACGCAGTCTTATTCGCCCTGAACATCCGGCTTCGGGAGGGGGAAGGAGATTTCAATCTGAGTGATTTTGCCGCCTGGCTCCCGCGAGGCTTCGAGTTTCACTTCCTGCAGGGGACCCGTGCGCGTGCTGAGGAACATGATCGCGGTAAGTTTGCCGTTAACGTTGATGTTGTTTCGATCGTGATTGCATCAACGCCGCGGCGGATAAACGCTCGCCCCGGACTATTTCGGCGGTTTCGATTTTGTGCTCAGCAGCCGGTGCACTGCCAGCGCGTTGAGGATCTCCGGGTTGCCTTGCGCCCACGCGTTGTCGATCATCATACGTTTGAAACGCCATTTCTCGCCGGTGCGCGTCAGTTCGCAATCGTAGCGATTCATCAGGAGCGCGTTTTCCGCGCCCGGCTTCGGACCTTGCCGCGGCATGAAATGTTGCGCCAGCACATAGCAATAGAGTGTGGCCGAATCGTCGCTGATCTCGATTTGAAGATTGCTGATTGTGTGACTGGTATCGAGCGGACCAAGTAGGGGAATCAGCGCGTCAACGATCGCCTGCCTGCCGGTCAACTTCGGAAAATCGAGCCCGAGCTTCCTGCCGGCTGGTCGAAAATCGAGAACGCAATCTTCCATGAGCGTCGAGGCCAGGGAATCCGCGTCGCCATGATCAAGGCCGAACGCGAAGCGATGCAATGCGTCGGCAATTTCGTAACGGTCGGCGGCAAGCTGCGCGAGATCGGTGCTCACGGGCGGGAGTCTAGACTCCGATGCTGCAATCGCAACGATCCCGGCGCGCGAAAAGATTGCGTAACCGTTTCGCGGCCCAAACGGTCATCTCGATATGTGCCGATCTCTTTTGTTCGCTTTTCGCAAAGAAAGACTCCGGCTGCTTCTCTTTGCCTGTGCATTACTTGCCGCCGGCTGCGCACATGACGGCTCCGATGCTTCCGATGAGCATCCACATCATCACGGCGGACATCGAGGAGGAAGAGGAGGGGAACAAAGCTTCACCAATCCATCGCCGTCGCCGTCCGGCTTTTGATCAACCTGCGAACCGAACAAGGATCCCAATCAAGAACGCCGTGATAGCGATCAGGCTGGCGTAAACGATCCGATCTTGGAGTCGCGCGCGACGCGCGGCTTCTGCGTAGGGGATGCGCGTGAATGTGACCATTGTGTAGAGCGGCAGATAAATTCCGGGTAGCGCTGCTTCGAGGAAGTGATCGAGTTTTTTTTTCGCGCGAAAGGCGCGTGACGCGGTTTTGTCGCGCATCTCAATGAAATTTCCGATCGCAAGGTCAGCGAGCGCGTCGGCGTTTTCTTTGCGCCGGGAAAAATATTCGGCAAATGCGCGCTCGTGATTGTTGGGAAATTTTTCCAGGCATTCGTCCAGCACGACACAATCTTCGAAGGCAGCGTTCATGCCCTGGCCATAGAAAGGGACGACCGCGTGTGCGGCGTCGCCGACGAGCGCCACCTTGTCTTTGTAACACCAAGGCGCGCAGCGGATGGTCACGAGTGAGCCGGTCGGATTGTTCTTGAAGTCTTCGAGCAGTGTTGGCATCAGCGGCACCGCATCGGGGAATTCTTCTTCGAAAAATTGGCGCACATCATCATCGGTCTTCGTGGTTGCAAAACTGCGCGGACCTTCGAATTCCCAAAAGAGCGTGCACGTGAACGAGCCGTCGGGATTCGGCAGCGCGATCATCATGAACCTTTTCCGTGGCCAGATGTGGAGCGCGTTCTTCTCCATGCGCCACGAACCATCCGGCGCAGGCGGGATCGTCAATTCTTTGTAGCCATGCGGGAGATAACTCTCGTCGTACTCGAAGCGATTGATCTGCATCTGCATCGATTGTCTCACAGCGGAGAACGCGCCATCGACGCCGACCACCGCGTCACCCTGTGCGGAGATTATTTGATTCTCGGAATTCGCGGGCGACACGTCCGCCATTCGGACGGACTCGTCCTGTGGCGAGCCTGCCGCTAAAAGAGAAGTTTCCAAATGGGCGGTCGCAGAGTCGAGATCGACATCGGTGCATTTGTGATTGAAGTAGACGCGCACATTTGAATAGCGCTGCGCTGCTTCGATAACAGCCGTGTTGAGCGCACCGCGTCCGATCGAGTTGATACAGTTTTTCGGATCGACATCGTACGGGCTGAAAATGGTGCGCGCTCCCGCGCCTGCGGGATGAATCATCCGGCCACGCATCGGGATCGCGTGTTGCAACGCTTCATCAGCGATGCCGATCTGTTCGAGCGCATGAATGCCCCGGGTCGAAATTGCCAGGTTGATTGAACGCCCACCGACGATGTTGCCCTCGCGCGGATCAGCGCGCCGCTCGTAGAGATCTACCTCGTATCCGCGCCGCCCCAAATACGCAGCGAGCAATCCACCTGCGAGTCCGGAACCGATTAGAACAAATTTTGCCACCCACTAAGAATCTACGAATCAGGAAACCATGAAAGCAGGAAAAGGGAGGCCGGTTCCTCGCGAACGCTTTCGGAGTTGCCGACGAAAAACAAATTTAGAATTGAAGCAGAGAAAACCTCGCACAAAGTCCGCCAAGGACGCAACGTGACACACCACGATACGAAGAACCGATCCTGCCAACTATTCATGTTGTTCGTTTGCACTTGCGCGATGAGCTATCCGTTGAACGCGCAGACTCGCGAACCTGGCAAGCCGAAAGAGTTTATCTATGTGCTAAGACTCGTGCCGCGTTTGTACGACGACAAGAACTGGACGAAAGAGGACAACGCAGTCCTGGAGCGGCATTTCGCTCGATTCAAGGAAGCGATAAAATCCGGTCAATTGATCCTGGCTGGACGCACAAAAGAGCCAGGTGACAAGACGTTTGGCATTGCAATTTTAAGGCATCCGATTAAGTGGCCGCGCGCGCATTCATGGAAGCCGATCCCACCGTCGCGGCCGGACTAATGACGGCAGAGTTGCATCCCTTCGCCGTGGCGCTCGAACACACGAATCCCTAGCATTTATTCGTAAGCCAGCCCTCGACTAGGAGGAAACGTTCCTGCTTGCGAGCATCAATTGTGCTCAGCGATTCAGCGCGATGCGGCAGTTGTTTTCGACTTGTTGTCGCCGGTCTCTTTATCCTGCAGCCAGGCGCTCCATTGCATGTTTTCTTTCCACTGCGTAATCCCGGAATGGCCGTAGTGCTGTTCCACTTCGTACTCGTCGTCTTTTACGACCGGACACCAGAACAATCGGCCGGCCCTGCGCCAACCATCGAGAATGATTCCATCCTGGAAAGGCTGGTTACGCGCAGTCACTACCAGGCAATTGTTCTCGCTGGAGGTATGATCAAAAGCTACACCCCAGTGAAGCACGAGCGTCTTGAGCTTGAGTTCTTTCAAGCGCGCGCCGATGTCTTGGGCCCAGTGACCGCACCAACCGCGTTTTCGCAGGCCGACGTTGACTAGGAACACCGTAAACTCCGGGTTGAGAGCGACGCGATATTCCCGCGCGAGACTGCGCGCTTTAGTATGTGCCGTTACTGATAATAGCTCGGCTTCGGCCGGATCGACATCAGACGCGAGCCCTGCCAACGCTTTGCTCAGGTCCTTGATCGATCGTTCATCCCGGGCCTTGGCCGAACTGACCAAAAGCAAGAGTGCAAAAACGAAAAAGAGTCCGCGAATCATTAATCTCCTTCCTCCGGTTTCTAGCGACATCACTATTCCACTTCCCCGCTGCAGAGAATCCTTGTTGACGTGCTTATGTCAAGCACCACGCCCCTACAACGATTGCGCGTCAATCTTTTTTGCGAATGGATCCGGCGCCAGTGATGTGTTTCTCAATCGTCGGAGGGTTGCCGGAGTAGCTGACTTTGCCTGCACCAGTGATGGCCACTTTCAGCGTCTCAGCGACTGCGATCTCCGCGTCACCTGCGCCCGTCGTTGAGATTTCAGCAGTTTTGGTTTGCAACGAACCGGCTGCTAACTCGCTTGCGCCAGTCATATCCGCTAGGAGTTCGTCAACGTTTCCGTCGAGCGAGACCTGGCACGCGCCGCGCGATTCCAATGCAAATCGTGGGCCGGTCAGCTGCTTCGCAGTAAGTTTTACCGCACCGCTGATCCTGGCTCCTACGCGCGTTGGGCTTGAGAAGACCACTCGGATCCCATGTGTCGGCCGGAGCTGCTCGCGCGTGCGCACGTGAAGTGTGTCAGCGGAAACGTTGCTATCGATGTACGTGAGCAGATTTTCGTCCGTCGTGATTCGGAGGCTGGGCGCTCCAGTTTGCCACTCGATCGTGAAGCCGCCTCTCACATCGATATTAGAGAATGGGCTGACTGGGCGTTCATCCGTTTTTATATGGCCGTTGCCTTGAATTCCTACCAAGCGGCAACCAGTCGCCAGAACGAAACACGCCCCGAGAAAAACAATCGTAATCTTCTTCATACAAAATCGCCTCTGCCAATTATGATGCTGCCACTAGCGGCATTGGATTCAGAAAAATCGGGCATGTGAGTAATCCTGCGTGCAAGCTGACATGCGCAGACAGGATTGTCTGCGTCACGTTATTCCACGATCTTTAGTTTCACCGCATCCACTAAGACGTCGTCGACGTAGAATTCCACGCGGTAATCGCCGAGCGCCCAACCGTCTTCGGGTCGCGTCATCGTAAACGCGCCGTGTGCCCTCGGGGTTTCAGCGATGGCGGAGGCTTCGTCCACCTTGTAATCTCGAGGGAAATCTTCGCCGATGTTTTCCGCGATCCACACAGCCTTCACTTTTGCGCCTTGTCGTAATCGCTGTCCCTTCCAGCGCGCGTAAATCTCCGATGTGCTCGACGAAAAAGTCGTGATCGGTTTACCGGACCGCTCCTTTGCAAGGCTTACCGAAAGCTGCTTTGGGATCGCGTCGGATTTCACTTCGGGTCGAGCCATGATTTTGGGCCGTTCTGCCAACTCCAGAGAAATACGCTGGAGCAAATCGCCCTTGGCAGCGCGCATTGTCGTCACGTCCTTTACGATTCCAACGCCGGCTGCGAACCAGCGATCAATTGCCATCGAGCTCGGCGACGTTTGCTCTCCGCGAATATGAAACGCGTGAAATTCGCCCGCAGGCACTTTGACATCTTCCTCCCCGAGCACCTCGTAGTGCTGATGCACTTTCAGTTCGCTGGCCTGTCCGTTGAAATCCCAGCCAGCGCCCTTCTTAAGCGGAGCGGCGATCATCGTCTGCGGCGGATTAAACCTAACCAGTTCGCCATCCAAATTAATCCGTGCCCAGCAAATAATTCCCTGCTCATTAATACTAAGAAGGTCGGTGTTGGTGATCGCGCTGGCCCTATGCATTTCGAACTTGAAAAGATCTTTCCCATCAATGTTCTCCGTTCCGTCGATGCGATATAAGACCGGCTGGCGAATCTTGCCGTCAGCATCTGATTTTGCATTGGGAACATTGAGACCTTTGCCGACTTCTTCTGTCATATTGTATCGCCAACCGGTTCCAACTGCAGTCGGAATCAGTTCGCCGCCACAAGCAACGGCGAGGGGTGCTAGCGTAAGTACTAAGATTGCGATTTTCATTTTACACTTGGGAAAGTGCGAAGATTCTCGCAGCGTCAATGTGAACTGCGCCTGACAGGCATTCTGACACGAGATGGCAACTTTCGTTCAACAGCCCTGTGATGAAGTCCTGATTCGTTCGAGGACCGCAGTCGCGCCGTGTGCACGAGCTTCAGGGCCATGGATCCTCGCAGCGACAATCTTAGGGTCGAGCATGGCGTTCATTGACGGGACCGCTGTCAACGTAGCGCTGCCAGCGTTGCAGCAAAGTCTGCGTGCAACTGTCATTGATGTTCAATGGGTCGTCGAATCGTACTCGCTTCTGCTTTCCGCATTACTGCTCATGGGAGGATCATTGGGGGATTACTACGGCCGGCGTCGCATTTTCATGGCTGGCGTCGCAATTTTTTCGCTCGCTTCAGCGTGGTGCGGTTTCGCGCCTAACGTCCGTGAGTTGATCTTCGCACGCGCGATGCAAGGCGCTGGCGGCGCTCTTTTGGTGCCGGGAAGTCTCGCCATCATTAGCGCGGCTTTTCGTGATGAGGATCGCGGCCATGCAATCGGGACGTGGTCCGGTTTTACCGCAATCACTGCGGCGATCGGTCCGGTTCTCGGCGGCTGGTTGATTGAGCACGTATCATGGCGCGCGGTCTTTTTTATTAATCTGCCGTTGGCGGCGGTCGTTTTGGTTATATCGCTATCCAAAGTTCCCGAAAGTCGGGATGAAAATCAAAAGGAACGGCTCGACTGGTTGGGCGCAGCGCTCGGGACC
>WNFJ01242158.1_pt1 | contig 28901 bp, 28 predicted proteins | sample 5400461 | NCBI WGS metagenome assembly WNFJ01 (sample SAMN13153349, study PRJNA577476) | soil metagenome | isolation source: 115 cm saprolite on Douglas fir-dominated hillslope | place: USA:California | collected 2013-09-17
GCAGCCGTTATGGATCTGTGCGGGTTTCCTGCTGACTTGGCGGTGTCAGCGACGGCGTCGTGGCCTGCCCCAGCGCCACGAACGGGCGTCCGCGAGGTGCAGTGCGACGCAGAGCAGGCCGGCCGCGGTCAGCGTGCCCGGATTGATGTGGTCACTGCCAGCCGAGCCGATCAGATCGAGGATGAGGGCGATAGCAAAAAGGACGGCAGCGATTATCGCGAACACACGTGCCTCCAGGGCCTGGAGTTGCTTACCGGAAATGACAGGTTCCCGCGGTATCGGGTTGCAAACCATTCCGCACGTCTTTAGGCCGCGGCGGAATTCGCGGTCACGGGGTCGCCTGGAGCGTCGGCGCGGGCACCTGCCGGCCCTGGAATAGCAGGGCAGCGACCTCGGTGACGGTGTACGTGCCGTCCTGGTAGCCCCCCTGGCCGTTCAGGCTGTTCATGATCGTCAGCGTGTCGCGGGCGCCCGGCCCGGCGAAACCGGCGGAATCGATGATCCAGCCGGGTATCTCCGTCGACCAGCCGTCCTTGTTACCCGGCTGGTTCTGCGGCCCGGCGCCCCATACCCCGAAGTGCTGGATCGTACCGACGTGCCGCATCTCCCCCACCATGTAGTCGCGCAACGACGCGGGGAGCGCGCCGAGCACGTAGTTGACGACCCGGTCGAGGTCCTCGGGCGTGCAGGTCATCTCGCCCCAGTAAGGCCCGGTGACACCCGCCTGCGGCAGGTAGTGCGCCGTCGTCAGCCCGATCCGCGGAAAGAAACTCGTGTAGAACGATGCGCCGTACTTGAACCAGAGATCATCGGTAGCGGAGTCGAGGCTGATGTGCAGCATCTGGTGAATCATCCACCTGTCCGAGCTGCTCAGGTGGATGTTGCCGTCGTAGTCCTGGAGCAGCAACGTGGTCACCATGGCCAGCTTGCTCGTCGAGGCCATGTAGACCTGCGTGCCCGCGTACCTGTTCCGCCAGACCGCTCCGGTCGTGCGGTCGCGCAGCACGATGCCGACGGTCCCCGGCCTGGCCGCCAGGAACCGCTCCACGGCGGCTATGCGCCTGCGCATGGTGCAACTGAACCCGCGGCCGATGGATGGGCAGGACGCGCGGGCGGATACGGGGCTCGCGGCCGGCCTGGGCGACGGCCCGGTGGGCGACGGCGCGGTCGGCGTGCCCGCGGGCCGGGTCGCGGCGGCCTGGTGCTGCGCCGCCTGCGACGGCGAGCACGCCGCGAGTGCCGCAACGGCCAGCAGCGCCGCAGTGCACGCGCAGGCCCGGCCAGCGCTGCTGCGGCTCCCGCTGTGGGTGCGACGGGTGCGGCTTGAGGCGCGGAGCGGGCGAATCATAGGTCGCCAGAATACGAAGGTCGCGGCTCCGGCGGGCCTAGCCGAACGAATTCGCTGTCGGCGGTGCCGGGTTTAACGGAACTGGCTTGGATCGGTGGTGGCCGGGTCGCGGCCGGCGTGGCGGACCTCGGTGAGCCAGCGGCCGAAGTCGGGCTGGGTGCCGTCGATGTCGGTGAAGTCGTAGTGGTGCATGAGCGTCCAGGACGCCAGGGTCTGGCCGGCGAACCTGGACACGTCCGGATCGGCCGCTAGCGCGGCTACCGCGCGGCCGAGGTAGCTGGGCGTCTCGGAGATCGCGAAGTCCGGCGGTGCGGCCCCGCCGACCGCGTCGCGCCAGGTTTCCTCGGTGACGCCGAAGACGTCAAGCATTGCCTCCGAGCGCAGGTGTTACCGCCAGGCCTGTGCAGCGGTGTTTGGCTAGTTCGGCGCCGAGCGCCCGGCCGATCGCCCGCACGGCGCACTTGGCCACGAAGTACGGGATCCCCGCGCCGGTGTAGTCGTCGTTGTCCCCGTCGGTGACCTCGATCACCAGGCCGTCTGGCCGGCGCACCACCAGCGGCAGCAGCCGGTACAGCGCGACCAGGTGCGTGTCGATCGCGTTGTGCACCACGTACAGGGCGTCGCCGAGGTCTGATTCCGAGAATGCCGACCCGAAGTCCACGAACGGGTCGCCGCCCCAGGCGTCGTCGACAAGGATGTCGAGCCGGCCGCCGGTCTCGGCTTCGAGCCGCGCCCGCAGCGCGTCTACGTCGGCCACGGACGTGAAGTCGCAGCGCACGGCGGTGCCACGCCCGCCCGCCGCGTCAATGAGTTGTGCGGTGTCCTCGATGGTCTCGGCCCGCTTCATCGGCGAGGACGCCGTCCGCGTGGTCCGCCCGGCGGCGTACACCGTCGCGCCGAGCCTGCCAAGCTCGACCGCGATCGCCCTGCCGCAGCCTCTGGTCGCGCCCGTGACCACCGCAACCTTGCCTGCCAGGGATCCGCCCATGCCATGCACGCTACCGGGCGTATCGGCAAAGCCGGCCCGCCAGATCGGCCCGCCAGATCGGCCCGCCAGATCGGCCCGCCAGATCGGCCCGCCAGATCGGCGGCATCGTCAGGCGAAGGGACGACAAATGGCTGCGGCATCCGGCCGCGCGGGCCGTGTCCGCGCGGAAATGACTTGCGATCATGGTGCTTGAGTGAGATAATTCGAGTACCAGTTCGGAACGGACGAGTGGCGGCTGTCGCCGCCGCGCTCATTGGATCTTGATTATCTTCTCCCGGCTGGTTCTCCTGTCTCGCGCTGAATCCGCGTCGTACGGACTCGGACATGATGTCCGCGCGTTTTCCGCTCCAAATTCGAGCAAATACAGCTTCGAGCAAATACAGCCACGCTCAGGTGTTCGCCACCCCAACGCGCGGGCGGCCAGGACGTACGGATCAACCCACAATCACCCAGCCGCAAGGAGTCCTTCGGCCAGCAGACTTGCCAGCATCCGACAACGCAGCCACGTGTTGAGGCGTTTCTGCAGTACCCCGCAGAGAAGTGTCTCCAGAGAAGTGCCCCATAGAGAGAAGGTGATCGCGGTGGGCGCTACGGCACCAGACCTTCCTTCGTGGACCGAGGCGGCAGCCGCGGTCGCGGATGCGGTGGAAACGCTTGCGCGCGTTCCGGTGGCAGATCTGGCCGATGCCCAGCTGGCTCCGGCGATGGCCGAAGTCGCGACACAGGCGTCCCGGCTGCACTCGATAGCCGTTGACGTCGTCTCCGAAGCCGACATGCGGCGGGTATGGAAGACGCAGGGTGCCTCGTCGCTGCGCGGCTGGGTTCGCCGCTGTGTGCAGCTAGCTGACGACTCGACCCGGGTCGTAACCGCTGCGCGGACCCGGCGCTTCATGCCGAAAATGACGATGCTCTTTTCTGCCGGGCACGTGAGCCTCGCGCAGATGGGTACCGCCGCACGCCAGATCCGGCGGCTCCCCGATGTGCCAGCCTGGCCCAGTCCAGACGCGCCCAGTCCAGACACGCCCAGTCCAGATGCGCCCAGTCCAGCCGGGCCCAGTCCAGCCGGGCCCAGTCCAGCCGGGCCCAGACCAGACGGGCCCAGACCAGATGGGCCCAGACCAGATGGGCCCAGACCAGACGGCAGCTCGGACGCTGACACCAGTGCCCGCCCCAATGCCGACACTGTCCAGAGCCCCGCAGGGTCTGGCGCCGCCGACCTGGAACAGGCCGGCAGCTGGGACGAAGGTGCCGCGCGCTGGGACGAAGGTGCCGCGCGCTGGGGCGAAGGTGCCGCGCGCTGGGGCGAAGGTGCCGCGCGCTGGGGCGAAGATGCCGCGCGCTGGGGCGAAGACGCCGCGCGCTGGGGCGACGCGCGCTGGGGCGACCTGCGCTCGGCAGCAGACGAGATCCTCGCGGAACGCGCGGCGACATTCGACGCCAGAATGCTGGCGGCGGTTGGCGAACAGATCCACGCGGCCGCGGATCCACGCGACCACCTCGGTGATGCGCTTTCGCGGCACGATCGGCGGCATCTGTCCATTTCGAAAAGCTTCGAAGGCATGGGCGAGGTAACGGGCCGGCTGGATCCGGAAGCCACCGCGCGGGCGATCACCGTCCTGGACGCACTCGCCCAGAAGGCCGGCCCTGACGATGACCGCACCGCCGCCGCGCGGCGCGCTGACGCCTTCGACACGATGTGCAAAGCCTGGCTGGAATCGGGCGGGCTCCCTGCTGCGCAGGGCGGCGCCCCAAACGGCGGCGCCCCAAACGGCGGTACATCGCGCAGGGAGCAGGTGATCGTGACGATCCCGTTCGGGACGCTGCTGGGTCTTCCTGGCGCAACAGGTGCGGTACTGGGCGACGGCACACCCATCACCGCCGAGACGGCGCGCCGGCTGGCCTGTGCGGCCTCCGTTAGGCGCGTCGTCGTGGCACCGCCCGCCGGTTGGGGCACCTGTGCCTGCGGCCACACGTGCGCCTTCGCCATAGCTCCCGACTGGGCTTCCCGCCCTGACGGCGCGGCCGACCCTGAACGGAGCCCCCGCAACGACCACGCCAGTGCTGGCGGCCGCACACCCGGCACTCACGCCAGGCCAAGCGGCGATGCCGCGATGCACAAAACCGCCGCACCGAACGGCGACCACACGCCAGGTGACAGCGCCGTATGCGACGACGCGCCGCCCCACCGTCACGCCGCCTCAGACGGCCACGGCGCCCACCATGGCAGCCTCACACCCGTCGGCAACAACACGTCCCACAGCGGCGCCGCCTCCGGCGGCGATACCGCAGCCGGTATCATGAGGTGGGCCAGTTCCCTGAACGGGAGCGGTGCCCGCCCCGATGGCAGCGGCCGCGACCCATCGGCCAGGCTGGCCGCTATCTTGCGGGACGCTCTCGCGTGGCTGCCTCCGCCGCTCGGCGCCCGTTCCGCGGTCCTGGACGCCGGCCGCGCCACACCCGTATTCACCTCACCGATGAAGGATGCTCTGCATGCGAAGTACGGCGGACGCTGCACCTTCCCACGATGTGGCGGGCGCGCGACGATCAACCATCACATCATCCACTGGGCGCATGGCGGCCGCACGAGCGTGGCCAACAGCGCACCGGTCTGCGAATACCACCACTACCTCGTACACGAGGGTGGGTGGCGCCTGTGCAAAGATCGCCTCGGTGTCATCGTGGCGGTGCCGCCGCCACCCGACTGGCCCGGGCTGCGTCGGCACTGGCGTAACGGCCGCCCTATCGCGGGAAAACCGCCGACGTCTCCGTGATCAGCTGTTCTGGTCCTGCGGGGTCTCTACCCCACGAACAGAGGGGAACCTGCTCAGGCAGTTCTCGAGCTGCGCAAGCTCGGCGTCGCTCACCTTGTCGATGCGGTACCGCACGTCGTTGACGTAGTCGGAGAGCTTGTTGTCCGTTGGCAACGGTTCGGGGATCGCCTGCGGCACGTGGGAGCAGGCGGCGCGCACCGCCAACCGGACCGACTTGGGCGTGCCCTGCTGGAATGTGACGATCGCCTCCCGCTGGCCGAACGCCTTGTTGAAACCAGCGCACCCCGTGGTGAGGGCGCTCGCCACGATCGCGGCAAGAACGCAGACGCCGGCGCCGCGAACGCCCCGGCCGCGAACGCCCCGGCTCACAAGGATCCAGCTCCAACGACCCGGCCACCTGCGGGACGCGGAAGTACACGGTGAGGAAGGAGATGCGGCACCCTTGGCACGCCAGCAAGCCTACGCGGGATCCCGGCGCGCCCTTTTGCGGGCCCGGCACGCCGTTTGCGCCGGCACGCCGGGCAGACCCGGAACACGCTCGGTAACGGCAAGAACGTGGTCGGCCACGTCGGTCCTGCCCCGGGGCCTACTGATGTCACACTGTTGGCAGCATGCCAACCACCCGCCACATCCTGGTCGTCAACGGCCACAAGGTCCGTCAGCCCGTCTTCGTCATGGGTGCGCCGCACTCGGGGACGGACCTGATTTCGCGCGCGCTGAAGCGGTCAGGTGGCTTCCATCTGACGATCGGGCGGTCGAACGTCCTGCGGGTGATCTACGCCTTCGCGCGGCGGCCCTCGATCCCGCACGGGCGCGGCGACGCCGCGGCGCGAGTGCTGCGCGACGCCTTCGCCGAGGCGTGGCAGATAAGCCCGCACGCGTGTCTCGGCTGCCCGCCGCAATGCCGCGAGGCGGCCGGGGTCAACGGCGTCGGGCCCTGCGTCAGCGCGCGAAATGTAAGCAGATACGGCGACGCGAGCCCCGACCTTCTGTACTGCGCGCACGTTCTTGTCGCCGCCTTCCCCGACGCGCAGCTTGTGCAGGTGGTCAGGGACGGCAGGGACGTTGTCGCCGACATGCTCGCGGACGAGTCGGCGCTCGCCTGGTTCCGGCCGAGCTTCTCCAATGTGGAGAGCGAGTTCCCGAATCCCTTCTTCGGTGTCGAGACCGAAGCGGAGCGGACCGGCTGGAGCCGTATGTCGCTCGCGGCCAAGTGCGCGCTGCGCTGGCGGGGCGCCGTCCGGCTCGCGGCCCGGCTGCGCAAGGACCTGTCGCAGGACCAGCTCACCACCCTGCGCTACGAGGACGTCATCCGCCAGCCGCGCCAGGCCGCGGTGGCGGTGTCCGACTTTCTCGGCGCCCCGACCCCGGAGATCGCGTTGCGGCGGGCGCACATGACCGGGTCAGGGACATGGCGGCAGCGCCTGTCCACCGAGCAGGCCAGCGAGGTAGAGAAGGTCGCGGGCGAGGAGCTACGCCGGATCGGTTACGGCTGAGCGCCGGTCACGGCGCGCCGGCGGTAGCGGGCTGGTCGGCCTGGCGGGCGAACTGGGTGCGGTAAAGCTCCGCGTACAGGCCGCCGTCCGCGAGGAGTTCGGCGTGCCGTCCGCGCTCGCGCACCCGGCCGTCGTCGATGACCAGGATCTGGTCAGCCTCCCTGATGGTGGAAAGACGATGCGCGATCACCAGCGATGTCCGGCCCGCGAGTGCGGTCGCGAGGGCACGCTGCACCGCAGCCTCCGATTCGGAGTCAAGGTGGGCGGTTGCCTCGTCGAGCACCACAATGGCGGGAGCCTTGAGCAGCAGCCTGGCGATCGCGAGCCGCTGCTTCTCACCGCCGGACAGCCGGTAGCCGCGATCGCCGACCACGGTGTCGAGGCCGTCGGGCAGCGACTCGATCAAGTCCCAGATCTGCGCGGCGCGGCACGCCTCGACGAGTTCGGCCTCGGTGGCGCCAGGGCGGGCGTAGGCCAGATTCGCGCGGATCGTCTCGTGGAACATGTGCGCGTCCTGCGTCACCACGCCGACGGCGTCGTGCAGCGACTCCAGCGTGAGGTCGCGGATGTCGTGCCCGTCGATCAGGACGGCTCCGGCGGTGACGTCGTAGAGCCGTGACACGAGGTGCGTGATCGTGGTCTTGCCCGCGCCCGACGGCCCCACGAGCGCGGTGAGCTGACCCGGCTCGACCGTGAAGGACATGTCGTGCAGCACGTCACCAGGCACCCGGCTGCGCTCGCCGGACTTGATCGCGATCGACTCGAGCGAGGCGAGCGACACCTCGTCAGGTGCCGGGTAACGGAAGGACACGTCCGCGAACCGGATCACCGGCGCGGCCGTGGCGAGCGGCAGCGCCACCGCGCCCGGCCGGTCCGCCACCATCGGCTTGAGGTCGAGCACCTCGAACACGCGGTCGAAGCTGACCAGCGCCGTCATCACGTCCACCTGCACGTTGGACAGCGCGGTGAGCGGCCCGTACAGGCGGGTCAGCAGGGCGGTCAGCGCGACGAGCGTGCCAAGCTGCAGCACGCCGCTGACGACGAGGCTGCCGCCGAGGCCGTAGACGACCGCGGTAGCGAGTGAGGCGACCAGGACCAGCGCGGTGAAAAAGACCCGGCCGTACATCGCGGTCACCACGCCGATGTCGCGGACCCGGCCCGATCGGTTGCTGAACCCGGCCGCCTCTTCCCCCGGCCGGCCGTACAGCTTGGTGAGCATCGCGCCCGCGACGTTGAAGCGTTCCGTCATCGTGGACCCGAGCTCGGCGTCGAGTTGCATCTGCTCGCGGGTGAACCGCTGCATCCGCCTGCCGATGCGCCTGGCCGGCAGGATGAACACCGGCAGCAGAACCAGCGCGATCACCGTCACCTGCCAGGACAGGTAGAACATCGTGGCCAGGACGAGCGCGAGGCTGATGATGTTGGAGACCACCGAAGCCAGTGTGCTGGTCAGCGCCTGCTGTGCGCCGATCACGTCGCTGTTCAGGCGGCTCACCAGCGAACCGGTCTGGGTCCTGGTGAAGAACGCGATGGGCTGCTGCTGTACGTGCTGGAAGACCTGATTGCGCAGGTCGTAGATGAGGCCCTCGCCGATCCTCGCCGAATACCAGCGCTGCGCCAGGCCGAGCGCGGCGTCGGCGAGCGCGAGCAGCGCGACAGCGCCGGCGAGCGCGATCACAATCCCCGTCTTCTTGGGCAGGATGCCCTGATCGATGATCGCCCTGAACAGCAGTGGATTGGCGACGACGATCGCCGCGTCGATACCGGTGACGACGAGAAAAAGCGCGAGCGCGACGCGATAAGGATGTGCATAGGAAGCGATGCGGCGCACCGTGCCTGGCTTGAGCCGCTGCTGCGTAATGGAGCGGTCGCGGGTAAACGACCGCATCATCATGAAGCCCCGTGGGTCCATGACGCGGGAACCTCCCGAGAGCCGCGGTTCTTCCCCTGTGCAGTTAGCTTATGGCGAACCGCTAGGCCGCTCCGGTTCGCCGGGATCCACCGCGTCGCCGGCCGGTGCCGCGGCACGCCCGGCCGGTGCCGCGCCGCCCCCGCCGGGCGCCGCGAGACGGGAGCGCTGCAACTGCGCCTGCGCCCGCCGCTCGGCGGCGGCCTGCCGCGCCAGGGTGTTCGCCGGTGCCTCCTGCAGCAGGGCCTTGGTCGCGCGGGCGGTCGCGGCGTCGGTGGCGAGCACCGCGCCGGCCAGATCGGCGACCGCGGCGCCAAGCTCGCCCGCGGGCACGACAAGTTCCGCCAGCCTCAGCTCACGCGCCTCGGCCGCGTCGATCGTGCGCGTGGTCACGCACAGCTCGATCGCCCGGGCCAGCCCGACGAGATCCACCAACGGCTTGGTCCCGGTCAGGTCGGGAACCAGGCCGAGGGCCGGTTCCTTCATGCACAGTTTGGCGTCGTCGGCGAGTACGCGGATGTCACACGCCAGGGCGAGCTGGAAACCGGCGCCGATGGCGTGCCCGTGCACCGCCGCGATCGTGACGAAGTCCGGGCGGCGCAACCAGGTGAAACCCTCCTGGCATGAGGTGATCCACGCCTCGAATCCCGGCCCGGTCAAGTCAGGCAATGGATCTTCGCCAGGAACGCCCTCCTGGGTGAGCAGCCGCCGGTCGAGGCCCGCGCAGAAGGACGGCCCCTCGCCGCGCACGACAACCACACGCACGTTCGCCGGCAGCGAGGCGCCGATGCCGGCGAGTCCCCACCACATGGAAGGGGTCATCGCGTTACGGCGGTGCGGACGGTCGAGTATCACCGTCGCGACCGCTCCCGCCGGGTGGGCGTCGTCTATCTCAAGGCGCAGGCCGGCCTGCGCAAGTCCTGGCGTGCTTTGCGTCATGGCATTCCCCTCCCGGTCGCGGACCGTCCGGCGGCCGCCGGCCATACCGCGCGGCGGACGGCTGGCCCTGGTACATGACGGCGGTGCCTGGCGCCGGTGCCTGGCGGTGCGTTGCGGAGGCAGGCCCCGCAGAGCGCTCGGTGCCCCGGCGAGCACTCTGCACCGGATGATGCTCTCCGCGCCAGCCCGGTGCTCCGGGCGAGCGCCTAGCAGGGATCCGGCGAGCGGGACATAGCCTGACGAGCCTGGCCGGTGAACGGGGCCTGACAGGTGAACGGGGGCTGGCCGGTGAACGGGCCTGGGACGCCTCCCTGCGGCTTAGACCTTTGCCTTGCCCCGGGTCGCGCCGCCGCGGCCGCGCAGATGCACACCGGACTCGGTGAGTATCCGGTGGACAAAGCCATACGATCTGCCTGTCGCACCTGCGAGGGACCGGATGCTCTCGCCCGACTCGTACCTCTTCTTGAGGTCCGCCGCGAGCTTGGCGCGATCAGCACCGGTCACCCGTGTGCCTTTCTTGAGGGTCTCGGTCACAATACCTCCCGTGATCTGAAGTGACCTCAGCGTTACCGTCCCTCGCCATGATCACGCATTAACGCTAGATCGGCTACCCACATCGAGGCAAATGATCACTTCTTTTTTAACACGGCGTATTGAGGCACCCACGCATGGCCCAGGTTCACGCAAGCGCGACCAGGTCGGCGAACTCGTCGTCCCAGGTGTCCTCTATCCCGTCCGGCAGCAGCATGACCCGCTGCGGCTGTAGCGCCTCGACCGCTCCCTCATCGTGCGTGACCAGGACAACCGCGCCCTCGTAGGTACGCAGCGCGGCGAGAATCTCCGTGCGGCTCGCCGGATCGAGGTTGTTGGTCGGCTCGTCGAGCAGCAGCACGTTCGCACCTGATACGACGAGCAAGGCGAGCGCAAGCCTGGTTTTCTCGCCGCCGGAGAGCACTCCCGCGGGTTTGCCCACGTCGTCGCCGGTGAAAAGAAAGGAGCCGAGAATCCGGCGCTGCTCGGACTCGGGCAGGTCGGGTGCGGCCGATCGCATGTTCTCGAGCACCGTCCGCCCGGTGTCGAGGGTCTCGTGCTCCTGCGCGTAGTAGCCGAGGCGCAGCCCGTGCCCGGGGCGCACCTCACCCGCGTCCTGTTCTTCCAGCCCGACGAGCAGGCGCAGCAGCGTCGTCTTGCCCGCGCCGTTCAGCCCGAGCACCACCACCCGGCTGCCGCGATCAACCGCCAGGTCCACCCCGGTGAACACCTCGACAGATCCGTAGCTCTTGGACAGCCCTGACGCGGTGAGCGGCACCCGCCCGCACGGCACCGGCGTGGGGAACCGCAGGCGCGCCACCCGGTCGGCCTTGCGCCCGGTCGAGGTACCCGCGAGCAGCCGCTGTGCGCGCCGCTCCATCCCCTGCGCGGCCTTCGCCTTGGTCGCCTTGGCCCGCATCCGGTCGGCCTGCGATTGCAGCGCCGCGGCCTGACGTTCCGCGTTCGCGCGCTCGCGCTTGCGCCGCCGTTCGGCCGCCTCGCGCTGTTCGAGATAGGTTCGCCAGCCCACATTGTGCAGGTCGAGCGTGCAGCGGTTGGCATCGAGGTGGAACACCTTGTTGACCACGGCCTCGAGTAGCGCCGTGTGGTGACTGATCACGACGAGGCCGCCGCGGTGCGCCCGCAGGTGGTCACGCAGCCACGAGATGGAATCGGCGTCCAGGTGGTTCGTCGGCTCGTCGAGCAGGAGCGTCTCCGCGCCACTGAACAAGATCCGCGTGAGCTCCACCCGGCGCCGCTGGCCGCCTGACATGGTCCGCAGCGGCTGCCCAAGGACCCGGTCGGGCAGGCCGAGACTGGCCGCCATCGAGGCCGCTTCCGCTTCTGCCGCGTAACCGCCGAGCACGTGCAGGCGGTCCTCGAACCGCGCATAGGCGCGAATCGCGGCATCCCTGCGGCCGTCCGCCTCCGCCATCTGATGCTGCGCCTTGCGCATCCCGGCGAGCACCTCGTCAAGGCCGCGTGCGGACAGAATCCGGTCCATGGCGAGCATGTCGAGGTCACCCGTGCGCGGGTCCTGGGGAAGGTAGCCGACCGTGCCCGCGCGCCGCACGGTGCCCGCGGCGGGCAGGGCCTCGCCCGCGAGCACGCGGGCGAGCGTCGTCTTACCCGCGCCGTTCCTGCCGACCAGCCCGATCCGGTCCCCCGGGGCGATCTGGAACGACGCATCTTCGATCAATAGCCGCGCTCCGGCACGCAGCTCAAGACCAGAGGCAACAAGCACGAGAACTGCCACTCCTTCGGGTGACGGGTTACTGGGCGGGCTTCACCAGCGCGACGGCGCGCGCCCCGTCCGATTTAGAGCGGCAGCATGGCAACCATTCTATGTGGCCCGCTCCGCTGCTGCCACCGCGTTACCCTGTGCCCCGGCACAACAAGCATGCCCTCGCAGCCCTCCGCACCAAGCGACGTCAGCTGGCCGGCGTCACGTCGGCTCGATCAGCCGTATCCGTACCGCACGGAACAGCCGCGGGGTGTCGCGCAGCACGGCGAGCCTGGGTTCAGGCACTGTGAGGAACCGCTCCACGGCAAGCTCGAAGTACGGGCGCAGCCGTTCGTCCTCTCGGATCCGGCCGATCGCGAGCCGGTCTCCGCCGAGCACCACGGCGTCCAGCCGCCGCGGGTAGCGATCGAACACGCGGAGCGCGGCGTCGGCGGCGGCGGACAGTGCCTGCCCCGCTTGCTTTTCCCTGCGCCGCGCGAAGCGCTGCTGTGACGTTCCGCCGGCCGCGCTGCGCCCGTGCACCAGCCGTGAACCGGTCTTGGACGCGGCCAGCCGTGGCGGCGCGCCGGTGAAGACGCCGGCCGCGTAGCCGCCGAGACGGACGATCAACACCCCCACGGTCCGGTCCGCGCCGGCGTGCGCCGCGATCCGCTCGGCGACCTCACCAGGATCCAGGGCCGGGGGCGGCAGGGCCGGGGGCGGCAGGGTGGCCGACGATCCGGCCGCCATATCCGGGAGCGGCGGAAATGGGACGTGACACTCGGCAATCGCGCCATCTGCACCCATATACCGAACGGCTGCCGCCCCTGGCGCGACGTGCGCTCCGCCATGCCGGGCGGCAAATGCGGAAAGCCAGCTAACTGTGCGTTCGGGAGCAATGTCGAGCCACCGGCCGCCACTCAGAGCGTCACGTGCCGAGTTTTCCACTACGCAACGCCTCCATGCGTTTACTATCTGGCACAGTTAACTCCATGACCAGGGGCTCTGCTTGCCCGGGACGACCCCGGGACTCCCGCATGTCGGCACGCTGGTCTGCGGGCCAGGCCTGACGGGGTGGTTCCCTGGCCCGCACCAGGACGCTCTCACAGACCAGTGAGCGTGGACGTCTTTCATCCGATGCTGCGAGGCGCGCGGCGGCGTCGATCACAGTCAAGGAAGATGCTGATGACGATAGAATCCGGCCCGGCCGCCGCGGCGGGCTTGCCCGCCAACGGTGTCGAGCATGCGCTCTACGGTGCCGCCAGGGACAGGGCCCGGGTGGGTGAGCTTCTCGATGAGCTCTGCCGCGGCCGGCTGTGGCTGCCGCTGCCCGATGGCGGCGGGCCGGTGACCGACGGGCACGCCCTCACCTTGCCGACGGTCCGCTATCTCGGTGCCGAGTTCATCCCCGCCTTCACCTCGGCTTGTCAGCTCAACGAGGTGCTCGGGCACCAGGACCAGGCGCGGGCCGACGGCTCACCCGCGGACCAGGGCCGCCCACCGGCCCTGCCGGGCGGCCAGGTGCCGCACGCGGTGGTGCCCGCCGCGGAGCTTGCCCGGCTGATTCCCACCGGCCTCGGCATCGCGCTGAACCCGGGCGCGGCGGTGAGCGTCCCGATCTACCCCGACGACGTCGCCTATCTCGCGGGCACGGACGCCGAGGTGGACGGTTCGGCGATTCGAGTCGGCCCACCGCCGCAAGAGCCCACCCGGCTGCTCAGCGCGGTCGCGGCCGGCCTGCGCCGGGTGGGAGCCGCCGAGCTTGCCACCCGGGCGTGGCTGATCACCGACGGCGGGCAGGGGCTCGTCATCAGTGTGACCCTCGACAACCCGCACGACCGCTCGGCGCAGCAGTCCGTGACCGCGGCCGTGCGGGACGCGGTGGAGGTCGCCCGGCCGTGGTTCCCCGTCGACGTCGCCTTTCCCGGTGAATGCGAGCCAGGCCCGCTTGAACGGTGGTCGGCTGCCCACGCGCGGCCGTTCTACCTACGTGACGCACCGCCGTGGCCAGCCGGGCCTGTGCGGTGTGGATAGGCCGCGGACGGGCGCGGTTTCCGCCTGCCCTGACCGGCTAAGGCCTGGCCTGCCTCATTGCTCGTCGGTGATCAAACCGGCCGACCGCATGGCGGCCCGTACCGGCGCCAGCGCGGCGGCCGCCTGCCCAGCCGCGACCGGCCCAGCCGCGACCGGCCCAGCGCCGGCCTGCCCGGCGGTAACCTGCCCGGCGGGGGCGGCTTGGGCCGGGAGTGAGCCGCTGAACTCCGTCTGGAACGGAGTACGCAGCGGCGCGTGCGTTCCCCAGGGCGCGGCGCCGGCCGCGACGGCCGCGTCAGGCAGCCCGGCACCGGCGCGGGCCGGGTCCAGTTGCGGCAGCGGCCGGCACGACGAGAGGATCACCTGGAACAGGCGCAGGACCCGGCTGGCATCACGCACCATGGGCGGGCGGCCGGGCTCGGGCCGGAACTGCGGATGATGGGCGAGAACCAGCCCCGCGACCGCAGCGACGTGGGCGGCCGCGGTCGCGGTGCCATCGAGCGGGCCATAAGTGGCCGGTGGCAGCCCTGAGATGATCGCGACGCCGGGTGCGCAGCAGTCCAGCCCGGCTCCGCTGTTACCGAAGCGGGCGGCGAAGAAGCCGTCGGGCACGGTGGGCAGCCCGGTCAGCTGAGCCGCGTATCCGCTGCCTGGCGGGAACGTGCCGAGGCAGCCGATCGCACCGACGCCGAGCACACCGGGTAGCCCGGCCGGATAGGCCACGGGCCCGGCCGCGTCGCCGGCGGCGGCGACACACGCCACCCCGGACTGCAGCGCCTCCTGAGCCTTGTCGGCAAGCAGCCAGGACGGCTCCGTTACCCCGGCCGCGATCAGCGCGACATCGATCTGCTGCTCGATGCAGTAGTCGAGCGCCTCGATCAAGTCGGCACTCCAGCCACCTGGGGCGATGCGGCAGACGTGCACCTCTGCTTCCGGCGCGAGGCCGACCACACCGGTGCCGTCGTCACGGCCAGCGATCAGCACCGCGTGGTGGGTGCCGGCGCCTATCGAATCTTCCTGCCAGCTCTTGTCGTCGCCGCCGACGATGTCGCGGCCCTCGGTGATCCTGCCGGAGAGGTCGGGATGCCCAATGGCGGTGCCGGTGTCAACGAGCGCGATCCGCACGCCGTGGCCACGATGGGTCGGTGGCAGCCGGTCGAATCCCATCGCCCGCGCGCCCCAGGAATCCAGCGCACGTTCAGGGAACTCGGGGTGGCTGGTGGTGATGCGTTCGCAGGTTACCGTGACGGTCTCGTTCGCCCGGAGCAATGGGCGGCTCACCCGGACCGGCCAGCATCCGCGCCGGGGGCGGACGAGCATCTCGGTTGCCCTTGTGACGGTATCCGCGGGCACGGACAGCTCCACCCGGCCGTCCTCGCCCGTGTAGGCGGCAGCCGGGAATGGCCCGCCGAGCAGGCAGACCGCCGCGTCCTCGATCGGCCGGCCGCCGTCGTCGCGCACCTGGACGATGACCCGCTGAAGGTCGCCGATCGGCGCGACGGCCACGTCACGTGCCTGCGTGGCGGGGGCCAGGCCGCTGGTGAGCGGCTGGTCGATCTCCACGTACAGATACGGCTCGGCGGCGAGCGCCGCGGCGCGCTCAGCGGTCGTCTCGATGACCGCGATGTTCGGGTAGCTGCCTGCCGGGCCGGCTCGCCCGATGGTGCGCGCGACGCTGATGTCCGGGTCCCTGTCCAGCTCGACAGCAAGATCGCGGGCGTCAGCCGGGGGCGCGACCGCCACGAGGTAACGCTCGGGTCTGCTCCGTACCCCTGGCGGCGTCCCGAGATCTCTAGGGGCCCGGCGGGTGTCTTCCGCCCGTGTCTGCGATTCCTCCGGCTTGTCGCGGCGCGGATCGGCCTGCGGCCGTCCCCGGGCCGGTCCGGACCGGCGGTCTGAGCCTTCACCAGCCATGTTCTCGCTCTCTTCCATCGTCTCCGTCGTCCGTCGTAATCTGCCGTCGTTGTCTGCTCCGCCGGGCTCCCCTGGGCTCACCGGCTAAGCCCGGGCGGTGATCCCCGCGGTGATCCCCCCGCCCGGGTGACGGGTGTGACACTGAGCCGGAGGGCCCAGCTGTCACACCCGTCACGGTCCACGGGCGAGATCGCGCATGATCCTTAACGGCTGCCGCGGATGCGGCATCCATTGGTGCGGGGGATCCCGGGGGGTCGCCCCCCGGGGGGGCGACCCCCCGGACCCCGGCATCGGGGGTGGCCCCCTGGGGTCAACACGGGTCATAGCGGAGGCAGCGCCGGGTACGCGGCCCGGGCCTGGCGCGCCGCCGACGTGATGGCCGACAGCTGGCCAAGCCCCGCCTCGTACTGCCCCGCCTCGTAGAACTGGACCGCCACGCTGAGCGCCGGCGCCAGCGCCGCGGCGACCGGCGGGGCCACTGCCGCGGCAGCGGCCGTCCAGCGGTAGAGGTGCTGGAGCAGCGCGGCCACCTGATGCCGCGAAATCTCCGCGGAACGTGCCGCCGGGCCCGCGTCTACCATGACCACGGCTCGTCCTCAGGACAGGCCGGCGTAGGCGCGGCCAGATTGGCCGAACGCCCCGGCGAGCGGGTTCTGCGCACCGGTCGACTGCGTCCACGGCGAGGAGAACTGCCCGGTGAACGGCAGCATGCCCGGCTGCTGGCGGCTGCCCGCCGTAGAACTGTTGCCCCGCGTATGGCTGCTGCCCGCTGAGCTGCTGTGCGGCGAGCTGCTGCGTGGCGAGCTGAGTGACGAGCTGCGTCACCTGCTGCTGAATCTGCGCCACGGCCAGGCCGACGACCTGGGGCAGGATCGCCTGCTGCGCGATCTGCTGTATCTGGCTGACGAGCTGCTGTACCTGCGGGGACTGGAATGGGTTCGGCGCCGCGGGCCCGTACTGCTGCTGGAGCCAGTTCTGCTCGGCGCCGATCGGCGAGCCGAAGCCGGGGGTGAACGTGCCCTGCTGGTACATGGGCTGCTGGTACCCGGGGTACCCACCGGATGGGTTGAAGCCTGGGATAGCGGCTGTCATGTGTGAAACCTCCTTCGACGGTGTGACCGAGATTTGTCTGGAAATCTCGGATGAACTGTCCAACAAGACCAGACACTATTGGCACGCCCGCGATAGCGCAAGGGAACCGTCCAACATCGATTAGGCTTCTCGCAGAGGAGCCACCGATGACCGATCAGCCGACCGATCTACCGATGAACCCTCTGCAGCGGCTCATCCGCTCCCGGATGCTCGAGATGCGCTGCTCGTATGGAGACATCGCGCGCCGGGGTGGCCTCCCCCGCTCAACAGTGCACTACGTGGCGACCCACAATCACCCCGCCCGCCTGCCGCACCCGGCCACGCTTGAGCGGCTGGCCGTCGGCCTCGACCTTCCTGTCGGCGTCCTGCGGGCCGCGGCGGCCTCCGCGGCCGGTCTGGTTCTTGGCACCGAGCAGGTCGGCGACCCAGAGATCGAGGTGCTGATCGCGTCGCTGTCCCAGCTCAGCCCGGAGGATCGCAAGCACGTCGCGGCGCTCGTTCGATCACTACTCGGCGCGACTAGCCCGGCAACCTAGCTGTCACCCGGATATCTCGATTCGGTCACAAACGACCCCTAGCGCATGATCTACGGCCTGTCTAAGTTGGCCCTGGGGCATGACACGAACCGGTTCACGAAGCCCGTGGGAGTACGGCATGCGAATCGTCCGGTGGTCGGGTCTGCCAGCGGTCGTCCGGGTCAGGCGGCGAGGGGACGTGACCGTAGCGATCCCGAGCGGCTTGGCTCGCGAGGATGTTCTCGACCTGGCTAGCCTTGTCCTTTCCAGTGGTGAATACCAGGAACTTCGGCACGCGATCAGGCCGGCCGGGCCGCACGAAAACGGGGCCGGTGCCCGCCGCTGCATCGGCCCCACTCCCAACTTAGGCGGGCCTGGCGGCCGCGCGGGCCGCGGTTGGACGACACGCTGAAACGGCCGCCTGCGAACGTGTCAGACGTTGAACCCGAGCGCGCGGAGCTGTTCCCGGCCGTCCTCGGTGATCTTGTCAGGCCCCCACGGCGGCAGCCAGACCCAGTTGATGCGGAAACCGCGGACCAGGCCATCGAGTGCCTCGGCGGCCTGATCCTCGATCACATCGGTCAGCGGGCAGGCCGCGCTGGTGAGGGTCATGTCGATGGTGGCCACGCCGTCGTCGCCCAGATCGACGCCGTATACCAGGCCGAGGTCCACCACGTTGATGCCAAGCTCGGGGTCCACCACGTCATGGAGCGCCTCGAAAACCTCACCGACCTCTGGTGACGGCAGGTCGCCAGCCCGCGGACCGGCCTCGTCGATTGCCCGGTCCTCGTTGGCCCCGTCCTCGTTGGCCCCGTCCTCGTTGGCCCCGTCCTGCACCGCGCCGCCCTGAACTGCGCCGCCCTGAACTGCGCCGCCCTGAACTGCGCCGTCGGCGGCACGACCCGCGACGTCGTCGTCGAGCTGAGTACTGATCGCGTTCTCCGTCATGATGCCTGTCCTGCCTTCCCGTTCAGCGCCCGGGCCGTCGCGTCCTTCCAGGCCATCCAGCCGAGCAGGGCGCACTTGACCCGGGCCGGGTACTTGGCCACGCCCGCGAACGCGGCCGCGTCTTGCAGCGTGTCCTCGTCCGGCTCCACGTCTCCACGCGACTGCATGAGCGCGAGGAACTCATCACCTACCGCAAGCGCCTCACGCACGGTCTTGCCGATCACGAGATCCGCCATGACCGAGGCGCTGGCCTGGCTGATCATGCATCCGAGCGCGTCGTAGGAGACGTCGGAAACCCTCGCCTCATCGGTGAGCAGCACGCGGACGGTCACCTCGTCACCGCAGACGGGGTTGATGTGATGTACCTCGGCGTCGTAGGGCTCCCGCAGACCCTTGTGGTGCGGGTGGCGGTAGTGATCCTGGATGATCTCCTGGTACATCGACTGAAGCTGCATCACGCCGTCCTGCTCCGCGCTTTGGTCCGTGCCCCGCATGCCGATCTCAACACCCGCGGCGGCTCACACTGTTCCGAAGAACCGCTGCGCCTGCCGCACACCGTCGGCCAGCGCGTCTACCTCCGCCGGTGTGTTGTAAACGTAGAACGTGGCCCGCGTGCTCGCCTGGACGTCGTACCTGCGGTGCACCGGCCAGGCACAGTGATGCCCCGTCCGCACCGCGATGCCGAGGTCGTCGAGCACCTGGCCGACGTCGTGCGGGTGGATTCCGGCTACCGTGAACGAGACCGCGCCGCCGCGATCGCCGGTGCGACGCGGGCCGAGGATCCGTACACCCGGAATGTCGCCGAGTGCCGCGAGCGCGCGGGCGGTCAGCAGTTCCTCGTGTGCCGCCACGTTCGCCATGCCGAGGTCGGACAGGTAGTCGCAGGCCGCGGCCAGCCCAACGGCCTGCGCGGCCATCGGCACCCCCGCCTCGAACCGCTGCGGCGGCGGCAGGAACGTCGAACCCTCCATCCGGACGACCTCGATCATCGAGCCCCCGGTGATGAAGGGTGGCATGACTTCGAGCAGCTCACGCCGACCCCACAGCACACCGATGCCCGAGGGCCCGAGCATCTTGTGGCCGGAGAACGCGAGGAAGTCGGCGCCGAGGGCGGACACGTCCACCGGCTGGTGCGGCACCGACTGGGCGGCGTCGGCGATTACCAGCGCACCTGCCTCGTGCGCACGCCGGGCGATCTCCGTGACCGGCGGGACCGTGCCGAGCACGTTCGACTGATGACTGAGCGCAACGATCTTGGTGCGATCGCCGAGCAACGTCCCGAGCGCGTCGATGTCGAGGCGCCCATCCTCCGTGAGCCCGAACCAGCGCAGCGCCGCGCCCGTGCGCTGGCACAACTGCTGCCACGGCACCAGATTGGCGTGGTGCTCGAGCTCGGTGACCAGGACCTCGTCGCCGGGCCCGACGGCGAATCGCGCGGCCGAGGGGTCGGTGGCGGGCAGCGCTGCCGCGTTGCTCATCGCGTAGGCGACGAGATTGATCGCCTCGGTCGCGTTCTTGGTGAAAACGATCTCGCCGGGCGATGCGCCGATGAACGAGGCCACGGTGGCCCGTGCGCCCTCGTACGCCTCGGTCGCTTCCTCGGCGAGCAGATGGGCGCCGCGGTGCACGGCGGCGTTGTGCCGTTCGTAGAACTCGCGCTCGGCGTCAAGCACCTGCCGCGGTTTCTGCGAGGTCGCTCCCGAGTCGAGGTACACGAGCGGCCTGCCGCCGCGCACCGTCCTCGACAGGATCGGGAAGTCCGCGCGGACCTTTGCCACGTCGAACGGCGGATCGGCGAACGCGGCCCCGGCACTAACTGGCACGGCACTAACTGGCACGGCACTAACTGGCACGGCACTAACTGGCACGGCACTAACTGGCACGGCACTGGCTGGCACGGCACTGGCTGGCACGGCCGCCTGCCTTGACGAATCGCTCGTAGCCCTCGGTCTCGAGCGTCTCAGCGAGCTCCTGGCCGCCCTCCTCGACGATCTTCCCGCCGACGAACACGTGCACGAAATCCGGCGTGACGTAACGCAGGATCCGCGTGTAGTGGGTGATCAGCAGTATCCCGGGGCGGGCCGGCCCTTCCTGGGCGCGGAAGCGGTTGATCCCCTCGGAAACGATCCTGAGTGCGTCGATGTCGAGCCCTGAGTCCGTCTCGTCAAGCACGGCGATCTTCGGCTGCAAAAGCTCGAGCTGCAGGATCTCGTGCCGCTTCTTCTCGCCACCGGAGAAGCCTTCGTTCAGATTGCGCTCCGCGAAGGCGGGATCGATGGCGAGCCCGGACATCGCGCCGCGCATCTCCTTCATGAAGTCACGCAGCTTCGGCGGCTGGCCGCGCACCGCGGTGACCGCGGTCCGCAGGAAGTTCGACACCGATACGCCCGGAACCTCGACCGGGTACTGCATGGCGAGGAACAGTCCGGCCCGCGCGCGCTGGTCCACGCTCATGGCGAGCACGTCCTCGCCGTCCAGGGTCACCGTCCCGCTGGTGACCTGGTATTTGGGATGACCGGCGATCGCGTACGCGAGCGTGGACTTGCCGGAGCCATTCGGGCCCATGATCGCGTGGGTCTGCCCGGCCGCCACGGTCAGGTCGACGCCCTTCAGGATCTCTCGGCTCGGGCCCGCGGCGTCTGCCACGCTGACGTGCAGGTCATGGATCTCAAGAATGGACATGGTTCGCTATATCTCCGGTTCTCTTCTATGGTTCTCGGCCGTCAGGGTCCCGGGGTGCCCGCGGAAAGCGTGGCGTCCCCACGGCCGGCCGGTTCGGGTCATTGGTCTTCGCGCCCGGACATCCCGGTGCCCAGTGACACGAGCACATCGTCGCCCTCGATCTTGACGGGAAAGGTGGGCACCGGCCTGGTCGCGGGCAGCCCGGTCGGGTCGCCCGTGCGCAGATCGAAGCACGATCCGTGCAGCCAGCACTCGATCGTGTGGTCGTAGACCTCGCCCTCCGACAGCGCCACCTCCTCGTGCGAGCAGACGTCGAGCAACGCGAATACCTCTCCCTCCGCGCGGACGATGGCGACGGGCGTACCGCTCACGTCGACACCGATCACGCCCTCGTCCGGCAGATCAGACAGGGCGCACGCGCGTACGTAGGTGGACAGTTCGGTCATGACCGCCGTCCCTCCGGGCGGTGCACTGTCGCCGGGGCCGCCTGGATGTCTCGCGAACGCTGTATCTCGGGCGAGCGGCCAGCCTCCCGCGACCGCTCCGCCGCCCCGGCGGGTGACGTGGCGCCAGACAGCCAGGCCGGCCCGGCCGAGCGAAGCAGCTCGGCCTCGATCGCGTCGGCGATTGCTGGCCGCAGGCTCGGGACGTCGATCCGCTCGATGAGCTGGCCAAAGAAACCGCTGATCACCAGGCGGCGGGCTTCCTCGAACGGGATCCCGCGCGCCATCAGGTAGAACAGGTGCTGATCTTCGAGACGCCCGCTCGCGCTCGCGTGCCCGGCCCCGGTGACCTCGCCGGTCAGGATCTCAAGGTTCGGGACCGAGTCGACCCGGGTGCCGTCGGTGAGTACCAGGTTGCGGTTGTATTCGTAGGTGTCCGTGCCGGTCGCCTCCGCACGGATGATCACATCGCCTATCCACACCGCGTGCGCGCCATCGCCCTGCAGCGCCCCCTTGTACTCCACCCGGCTGCGGCAGTCCCGCACCGCGTGATCCACGAACAGCCGGTGCTCGAAATGCTGGCCGGCGTCGGTGAAGTACAGGCCGAGCAGTTCGGCGTCGCCGCCCGGCCCGGTGTAGCGGACCGACGGAGCGATCCTGACCACGTCGCCGCCCAGCGTCACGGTGAAGTGCTTGATCCGGGCGTCGCGGTCGAGCTGTGCGTGGTGGTGCGACAGGTGCACGGAATCGTCCGCCCAGCCCTGCACGGTGACGACAGAAAGCGAGGCGCCCTCGCGGACGGCGAACTCCACGTTGTCCGCGTAGACCGCGCTGCCTGAGTGATCGAGCACGAGCGCGGCCTCGGCGAATGGCTCCACCTCGACCAGCAGGTGGCCGAACGCGGCATTTTTCGGGGGGGCCGTGGGGTCGGCCCCCCGGGCTGGAGCCCGCGCACCCGGCTGCCCGGCCAGGTCGCCGCGCACGGAGAGCACGGTCGGCCGGGAAGCCACCGTGTCCTTGGGCACGGTGACCACCGTGGCCTGGCGGAACGAATTGTACGCACGGGCGCTCACCCGGTCGGCGGGCACGAACGCGCGGCCGATCCTCCGGTCGTCCCGGCCGACCGTCTCCACCCGCACCTCGGGCGCGGCGTCGGCCGCCACGACGATCTTGCCTGGCTGCGGAGGGCCGCCAGAATTCAGACCGCCGGAGTGCAGGCCGTGCAGCCGCCGCAGCGGGGTGAACCGCCACTCCTCCTCCCGGCCGGTCGGCACGGGGAAGTCGGCCAGGTCATAGGACTCACGCCCATGCAGCCTGGACAGAGGGACCGCCGTCTCCAGCGTCCCTTGAATTCCTGCCATTAGCCGACTGCCCCCTCCATCTGGAGCTCGATGAGGCGGTTCAGCTCGAGCGCGTATTCCATCGGCAGCTCGCGCGCGATCGGCTCGACGAAGCCGCGGACGATCGTGGCCATCGCCTCGTCCTCGGTCATGCCCCGGCTCATCAGGTAGAAAAGCTGATCCTCGGAGACCTTGGACACCGTGGCCTCGTGGCCCATCTCCACGTCGTCTTCACGGACATCGACGTAGGGATAGGTGTCGGACCGGCTGACCGTATCGATGAGCAGCGCGTCGCACTTCACCGTGGACTTGGACTGGCTGGCGCCCTCCTGCACCTGAACCAGGCCGCGGTAGGAGGTACGGCCGCCGCCGCGCGCCACCGACTTGGACACGATCGTGGACGAGGTGTGCGGCGCGCAGTGCACCATCTTCGCGCCGGCGTCCTGGTGCTGGCCCTCGCCAGCGAACGCCACGGAGAGCGTCTCGCCGGTGGCGTACTCGCCCATCAGGTACACGGCCGGGTACTTCATCGTGACCTTCGAGCCGATGTTGCCGTCGATCCATTCCATGGTCGCGCCCTGGTAGGCGACGGCCCGCTTGGTGACGAGGTTGTACACGTTGTTCGACCAGTTCTGGATGGTCGTGTACCGGCAGCGGGCGTCCTTCTTCACCACGATCTCGACGACCGCGGAGTGCAGGGAGTCCGACTTGTAGATCGGTGCGGTGCAGCCCTCGACGTAGTGGACGTAGGCGCCCTCGTCCACGATGATGAGCGTCCGCTCGAACTGGCCCATGTTCTCGGTGTTGATCCGGAAGTACGCCTGGAGCGGGATCTCCACGTGCACGCCAGGCGGCACATAGATGAACGAGCCACCGGACCAGACCGCGGTGTTGAGCGCCGCGAACTTGTTGTCACCGGGCGGGATCACCGTCGCGAAGTACTCCTGGAAAAGGTCTGGGTGCTCCCGCAGCGCCGTATCGGTGTCGAGGAAGATGACACCCTTCTCCTCCAGATCCTCGCGGATCTTGTGATAGACGACTTCGCTCTCGTACTGTGCCGCCACGCCCGCGATGAGACGCTGCTTCTCCGCCTCGGGGATCCCGAGCCTGTCGTAGGTGTTCTTGATGTCCGCCGGAAGCTCGTCCCAGCTCGCGGCCTGCTTCTCCGTCGACCGGACGAAGTACTTGATGTTGTCGAAGTCGATCTCGGTGAGATCGGCGCCCCACGCGGGCAACGGCTTCTTGCCGAACAGCCGCAGTCCACGCAGACGCAGGTCGAGCATCCATTCCGGCTCGTTCTTCTTGGCCGAGATGCCCCTGACGACATCTTCGGAAAGGCCGCGCTGTGCCGCGGCGCCTGCCGCGTCCGTGTCGGCCCAGCCGAACTTGTATCGGTCAAGGCCCTCGAGTTCTGGGCGCGTGGTTGTAGTCATTGACAGAGCCCTCCGGACTCGGACTTCGTATTGGGCGTTTTCCCAGCGCTGGCAATCGCAGTGCCTTCGTTCCCGGCGCTTTCGTTCCCGGCGCTTTCGCGCCGTGACCCGGGCGCGCGCATCATCGACAGGTCGGTCACATGCGTCGTGCAGATTCCGTCGCCGTGCGCGATGGTGGCGAGCCGCTGCACCGGTGTGCCGAGCAGACGGCCGAACGCCTCGGTCTCCGCCTCGCAAAGCTGCGGAAACTCCACGGCCACGTGCGCGACCGGGCAGTGATGCTGGCAAAGCTGCTGGCCGCCGCCTGCGGGCGCGATGTCGGCCGACGCTGCGTACCCGTCCGCCGTCAGCGCCTCCGCCAGCGCCTGCACGCGCTCGCTGGTGGGCGCGGCCTCGACCGTGGGCCGGTATCGCCACTCGAGATCGGCGATCTGCTCGCGCGCGAACTCGGCGACCGCCTGCGGACCGCCGGTCCGGGCGAGGAAGCGGAGCGCGCTGCTGGCGAGATCGTCGTACGCGTGCTCGAACGCGCTCCGGCCCGCATCGGTGATGGCGAACACCTTCGCCGGCCGCCCTCTGCCCCGGCTGCCGTAGACCCGGGCCTTCCGCGCCTCGATCATCTGGTCCGTGAGGAGCGCGTCGAGGTGCCGCCGGATCGCCGCTGGCGTGAGCCCGAGCCTGCTGCTGAGCGCGAACGCCGTGATCGGGCCGTTCTCGAGGATCAGCCGGGCGACGCGCGCCCTGGTGCCCCGCTCGCTGCCCGGGTAAGCCTGGATCGCGGCAGCATCCACCCGGCCGCGGGTGTCGTGCCCCGCCGCCCCGGTGATCGCCTCCGTCTGCCGCATGTATTTCACAACATCAGTGTGGCGTAAATCCATCCCTGCGCGCAACGCCGTGGGGCGTGGGGTCGCTCACAACAGCACGGTTTGACAAGGTTACCGTTGCCAAATTCCGCCGCTTCCCGGCCGGGCGTCCGCCCCGGCGCCGTGCGGGCGTGCCACTGAGCCGGGGTTTGCTACTGAGCCGGGGTTTGCTACTGAGTGGCGTGTGCAAAGAGTGAACTTGTGAGCGGGATGCGCCGTGTGCGGGGGGCCGGCGTCTCTCGTTGCCCGGAGCAGAGACTCTCAACCCGGGCTCGAGGTGCCGTAGGCAGGCTCAGCAGGCTTCGAGTCCTCATATCCTGCCCGGAAGCGGGCAGGAAACTTGACCAAGGGCCTTTGTGTTGACAGTCTGCCGTCGTGTGACACCTCCGGCCCCTCAGGATCTCGTCCGGCACGTCTGCACGACCACCGGACTGGCGCCGGGCACGGCGGAGCGTGTCATCGCCGACGTTATCGCCTACTTCGGTGAGACCGCGGCGGAGTTCGTCCGCCGCAGGCACGACGAGCTGCACCATCGCCAGTACAAGAACCCGCAGATCTGGCCCCTGATCGCCACCGAGCTTGCCCACCGGCCGGTCGCCGCCCCAGAGCTGTCACAGCGTCAGCTCCGCCGGATCGTCTACGGCTGACGCGCAAGCCAGGCGGCAGGCGGCAGCAGAAAGGAGCGACCGCGATGTGCGGCATCGTCGGCTATATCGGTCATCGCCAGGCAACCCCGATCCTGCTCGAGGGCCTGCACCGGCTGGAGTACCGCGGCTACGACTCGGCCGGGATCGCCGTCGTGCACCGTGGCAGGCTGCGGGTGACCAAGGCCGCGGTGCGGGTGGCCGGCCTGCGCGATCTTGTCGGGGCGCCTACCACGGCGACCGTGGGCATCGGGCACACCAGATGGGCCACGCACGGCGAGCCGAGTGATGTCAACGCCCACCCGCACACCGACGCGAGCGGCCGCATCGCGGTCGTGCACAACGGGATCATTGAGAATGCCGAACGGCTGCGCGGTGAACTCGCCGCCGCCGGGACCAAACTCGTCTCGGAGACCGACACCGAGGCCCTGGCGCATCTCATCGCCGCGGCCATCGCCGACGGCGCCGCGACCCTGGAAGACGCCGTACGCGGCGCACTGCGCAGGGTCGAGGGTGCGTACGGGCTGCTCGTCCTCGACGCCCGCAGGCCGGGCGAGCTCGTGGTGGCGCGCAGCGGCAGCCCGATCGTGCTCGGCGTCGGCGACGACGAGATGTTCGTCGCCTCCGACGTCGCGGCGCTGGTCCGGCACACGCAGCGGGTCGTCTACCTGGACGACGGCGAGCTCGCGACCGTCCGCGCGAACGAGTTCCACACGAGCACGCTCGAGGCGCGGCGGACCGACAAGATCCCGACCACGGTCGAACTGCGGGCCGAGGATTACGACCTCGGCGGTTTCTCCGACTACATGCGCAAGGAGATGTACGAGCAGCCCGAGGCGGTCCAGCGCGCGCTGCTCGGACGGCTGGACGACCGGTTCGCCACCGCACGCCTCGGCGGCATCGAGATCACCGCTCGTGACGTCCACACGATCAGGCGGGTGACCTTCCTCGGCTGCGGATCGGCCTACTACGCGGGCCAGATGGGCGCGGCGTTCATGGAGGAGTTCGCCAGGATCCCCGCGGACGCGGAACCGGCGTCCGAATTTCGCTACCGCAATCCCGCGGTCGACCCGCACACGCTGTTCGTCGCGGTCAGCCAATCCGGTGAGACGCTCGACACGCTCGCTGCCGTCCAGGAGCTCAAGCGCAAGGGGGGCCGGATGCTCGGGACCGTGAACGTGGTCGGCAGCGCGATCGGCCGCGAATGCGGTAACGGCATCTTCCTGCACGCCGGGCCGGAGGTCGCGGTCGCGTCGACCAAGGCGTTCACGAACATGGCCATCGTGTTCGCGATGCTTGGCCTCTTGTTCGGCCGGGTCCGCGACCTGTCCGTCGCGGACGGGCGGCGGATCGTCGAGGGCCTGCGCCTGCTCCCCGAGCAGATCTCGCAGGTGCTCGAGGGGGAAGCGGCGATCGCCGACGTCGCGAACAGGTACGCGGACGCACAGCACATGTTCTTCATCGGCCGGGTCCGTGGCTGGCCGGTCGCGCGGGAGGGCGCACAGAAGCTGAAGGAGATCTCCTACGTGCACGCCGAGGCGTACCAGGCATCTGAGCTCAAGCACGGGCCGCTGGCCCTGATCGACGCCAGCATGCCCACCGTGGCCGTCGTGCCTGGAGACGAGTTGCTGGCCAAGCACATCGGGACGATCGAGGAGGTGAAGGCGCGTGGCGGCCCGGTCATCGCCGTCACCAACGCCGATCTTCCCGACGGTCTCGCCGACGCCGTCATCACCGTGCCGTACAACGAGCCCGAGCTGAACCCGATCCTGCTCACCATCCCCCTGCAGCTCTTCGCCTACCACGTCGCCGTCAAGCTCGGCCGGGACATCGACAAGCCGCGCAACCTGGCCAAGAGCGTCACCGTCGAGTAACGGCCCCGCGGTGCGTTCCCGTGATCCCCCGGTCATTCATCCAGGCAGCGGTTCTGAACATGGCAGCGATCATGAAACAGGCTCTCGCGCACGGCGGGCCGCCCGCGGACGCGCCCGGCCGGGGTGCCAGGCGGCCCTGGTGGACGGCGTGATCCGCGAGCCCGTGGCCGGGCCGCCCCGACACGTCTCTAGACTCGCCTGCGTGAGCGTCTCCGCGGTCGAGATCACCGGACTGGCCAAGCGTTACGGGCCGGTGACCGCGGTCGACGGCCTCACCTTGTGCGCCGCGCGCCACGAGGTGACCGCCCTGCTCGGGCCGAACGGCGCGGGCAAGACCACCACGGTGGAGATCTGCGAGGGCTACCGGCGGCCGGACGCAGGTACGGTACGGGTCCTCGGCCTCGATCCGGTCCGCGAGGCGCGTGCCCTGCGGCCGCAGGTCGGCGTCATGCCGCAGTCCGGCGGGATCCCGCCGGCCGCGCGGCCGGGCGAATATCTCCGCTTGATGGCGAGCTTCCACGCCCGTCCCGCCGATCCGGCGGTCCTGCTCGACCGGCTCGGCCTCACGTCGAGTGTGCGCACGCCGGTGCGACGGCTGTCCGGGGGGCAGCAACAGCGCCTTTCTCTCGCCGCCGCCATCATCGGCCGGCCGCAACTGCTGTTCCTCGACGAGCCGACCGCCGGCCTCGACCCGCAGGCGCGCCTCGCGACCTGGGACCTGATCGCCGAGCTTCGCGCGGCCGGGGTGAGCGTCGTGCTCACCACGCATCTGATGGACGAAGCAGAACGGCTGGCCGACCGGGTCGCGATCATCGACCACGGGCGCCTGGTCGCGGCCGGCACCCCGGCGTCGCTCACGGGCGGGCGCCGGCAGCTTCGGCTGCGTTCACGGCCGCGTCTGTACCTCGGCGATCTCCTCGCCGCCCTGCCGGCGGGAAGCACGGCGAGTGAGTCGCCGGCCGGCCACTACATGATCGACACGGGCGACGACGCGGCCGGCACGCCCGAACTGCTCAGCGCCGTCGCCGCCTGGTGCGGCGCTCATCAGGTGCGGACCGACGACCTGCGGCTCGCGAGCCGTACCCTCGAAGACGTGTTCCTCGAGCTGACCGGTCGGGACCTTCGCCCATGACGAGGGCTTACCGATGAGCAGGGCCAACCGGGTAAGCCCGGCCACGAGCCGAACCGCGGCCGGGCATGACCCAGCTGACCCGGACAGCAGCCCGGACAGCCCGGACGGCGGCAACGTGGACCGCGGCAACCTGGACCGGGCCCGCGTCGGCCCGGACAACCCCGACCCAAATGGCCCGGCTGGGCCGCGGGCGGCGCGCCACGCGGGAGCCGTCCGGGCTGGGCCGGCCCGGGGGGACACGGCGCCGTCCGGGGACACCCCGGACCCCGATGGCCCGGAACC
>WNFJ01031329.1_pt1 | contig 28816 bp, 23 predicted proteins | sample 5400461 | NCBI WGS metagenome assembly WNFJ01 (sample SAMN13153349, study PRJNA577476) | soil metagenome | isolation source: 115 cm saprolite on Douglas fir-dominated hillslope | place: USA:California | collected 2013-09-17
GGCGAGGGAACCCAGGTTTTGGGCTTCGGGCTTCAGGAAGAGTGCTGCGCCTTCGGCAGGTTCAGGCGGACTCTCGGACACTGCAGAGCGAAAGACTCGAGGCGGTGGTCGACGAATGACCGCACAAGATCAAAAGCAACCGGCCTGTGGCCCGCGGACAGCCGAGGACGGCTGTCCCCACGTGACAGATTATTCGATTTCAATATTGCCGGATCCGGTCTGGACTTCTACGGGTACGCCGCCGCCGCCAACTTTGCCGCGGACTTCTTTCTTGCCGATTGAGCCTTGCACGGTTACGGGGTGGCTTAGATTGATGGATCCCGAGCCGGTATGGGCGTCCAGATCGAACGAAGCGTTCTGGGGCAGGCGCAGCTGGACACTACCGGAGCCGGTGTGAACCATCCATCCCCCGGTGGCCTCGCCCTCGGCCTTGATGTTGCCGCTGCCGGCCTGGGCTTGCAGCGAGCCGTGCACGTTGTGCAGGTCAAGACCGCCGGAACCGGTTTCGGCGCGCACCGAACCTGGAGAGGTCTGCTCCAGGGTGAGGTGGCCGCTGCCGGTTTCGCCGTCGAAGCCTCCTGCCACGCCGGTGGCGTGAATGGATCCGCTGCCGGTGCGTACCCAGACACTGCCTCCGGCGCCGTCAACGTCTATGTTTCCTGATCCTGAATGGGCGTGGACGCTGGAACCGATTCTGGAAATCTTCAGGCTTCCGGAGCCGGTGCTGGCTTCGAGAGATTCAGAGATGCCGGAGATCTCCTGGTTTCCCGAGCCGGTTGTCGAGCGCAGCTGGGTGCTGGCAGGAACCATGACGTCGTAGCTGATCGAAATGTTGCGGCGCAGGTCCGGATCGTCAATGTGGCCGATTCGGATGTCATTTCCGCTTTGCTGGATGGGAGGATTGCTTTCCAGCTTCTTCACTCGGTCTTCCGCAGATCCCATCCAGTCGCTGGAGCGGATGTGTCCGGTGACACGCACCTCGCTGGAGCTGCCGGTGCGAACGTTGATGGAGCCGGAACCGGTTTCGATTTGCAGGTTCACGGCGCCATTGACTTGCAGGGTGCGATCGAAAGTGCCTTCGGCGGCGTAGGCGGGGAGGGTGCAGAGAGCAAGGGTGGCAATGCCGATTACGACGGCGAATCTTTGAGCAAAAACTGGGAGACGCATAGTTCCTCCTCGTTTCAATTCATTGCAATTTAGAAATTCCATCAAGAAAAAGGGCACGGAAGCGGTATCCCGTGCCCCTAAAACCCGGCGCTATAAACCGGGACCGCATGAATCCCTACTGCAGTATGACTTGGTCGTTTTCCTTCAATCCTTTTAGGACTTCGGTTTTGGCGCCGTTAGAAATTCCGATGTTGATTGCGACCTTGTTTTTCCCATCTTTTCCCTTGGGATCGGGAACTTCGACGGAAGCGTTACGGTCTTTGTCGTAGATGATTGCGCCTTCGGGAATCTGGAGCACGCTCTTGTGTTCTTCCAGAATGATTTCCGCGTTGGCGGTCATCTCGGCCTTGAGCTCGCCGCCGGGGTTATCAATGGACACGCGTACTTCAAAGGTTGTGACATTGTCTTTTTCTACGCCCATGGGGGAAATCTTGGTGACCACGCCTTTGAAGGTCTTGTCCTTGAACGATTCAACCTTGATCCGGGCTGGCTGGCCGAGATAAACGCGTCCGATGTCGCTTTCGTCCACTTTGCCCTTCACGTAAACCTGACTGGTATCGCCGAGCGTCATCACCAGAGTCGCGCCCGAACCCAGCACCAGGATGGAGCTGACTGCGTCGCCCATCTCCACATCGCGGGAGAGGATGATGCCGTCAATGGGCGATACAATGTCGGTGTAGTTCAACTGCTCTTCGAGTTGCTTGAGGTTGGCCGCGTCCTGTGCGACCTGGGCCTGGGCCTGAGCGATCTTGGCCTGGAGCACGAGCATCTGCGCGCGGGCCACGTTCTGCTTGTTGACGGCGAGTTTGTACTCTTTCTCGGCATCGTCGAGGGCGGACATAGAAACTACGCCATCCTTCTGCATTTGCAGAGCACGGTCATAGGACCGCTTAAGAAGAGGAACGTCGGGGCCTTCGGCGTCAACCTTGGCGCGCTCGTAGTCGGCCTTGGCGCTGGCGAGGTTGGCCTGTGCAGCCGCAAGTGATGCGCGGGACTGTTCGACGCCAGCCTCAATTTCGATCTTGTCAAGCTGGGCCAGGAGTTGTCCCTTCTTCACCCGGTCGCCATACTCGACTAGCAACTTCTTCACAATGCCGCTGGCTTTGGATTTGACTTCCACCTTGGTGATGGGCTCCACCTTGCCGGTAGCGACTACGCTCTTGGCGAGATCGCCTTTCTCGACTTTGGCGAGCTTGGAAGGATCAATTTTCGAGCTGCCATGAGAGAAAGCGACAACCGCGCCCGCGATGAGTACAAACACCAGTACGATGGCCGAAATTATGATTATGCGTTTGCGCCGCTTCTTCTTTTGTCCGTTTCCGTTACCGTTCACATCTGCCTCCTGCAGAACTGTTGAGTCTGTTTTCCGATCCTGCCCTTAGGTACGAAGCACACACAGGATTTGTTCCCACGGTGCCAGGGGAGGCCGGCAAGTTAGTGCGGCTCCAGCATCTCTGTCAGTTAGACCAGCCGGACTGAAAAATGGAAGCAAGAGCCTGTGGGAATTTTCGGCAGAGTCGGCAATATCGCCTAGCCCTTTGCCAAGACCAGCTTCCAAAGTTGTCTCTGTTGTCTCTATTGTAGCTTGAATTGCAGCCCGCAAAGAGCCTGGCGGGGAACCCGCTTTGGAATGTTAGAATTAGCGGTCAGATGATCGCCTTTGTGCTGCTCCGGGTCTTGCTGGTGCTGCTCCTGGTCGCGGCCAACGCCTTCTTTGCCGCGGCCGAGTTTGCCCTGGTCAGCGTCCGTGACACCCGCATCCAGCAACTGATTGACGCCCGCCGCATTGGCGCCCGCATTCTGCAAAGACTCCACCGCCGTCTAGACGAGGTGGTCAACGGGGTCCAATTGGGAGTCACGGTGGTCAGTCTGACCCTGGGCTGGATTGGCGAGCCCATGGTGGCTCACTTTGTCGAGAGCTTCCAGTTCCTGCAACGAGTCCCCCACGCCATGGTGTATGCCCACACCATTGCCATTGTCATTGCCTTCGGACTAATCACGTTTATGCACGTCATCCTGGGCGAGTTGGTGCCGAAATCGCTGGCGCTGCAGAGGGCGGAGCAAGTGGCTTTGGCGGTGGCGGCGCCGATGGACGTTTTTCTGACCCTGACCCGGCCTGTGACTTTCATCATGGGCAAGTCGGCGGGTTATGTTCTGAGAATATTTGGGCTGCGAAAAATGGCGCAGGGGCCGGTGCATTCGCCGGATGAAGTCAAATTGATTGTCAGCGCCAGCAGGGAACTGGGGCAGATCGCTCAGGCGCAGGAAGAGATGGTGCATCACGCTCTGGAGTTGGAGAACATTACGGCGCGGGAGGTGATGGTGCCACGGCCCGACATTTTCTCTTTGCCGGGGGATCTGACGTTGCAGGAAGCTCTGGAGCATGTTGTGGAGGAGCAACACTCGCGAGTACCGGTTTACGATCCGAAGAGCGGCCCGGAGCACATTATTGGAGTGCTTTATGCCAAAGATCTGATGCGCTGGGTGCTGCGGCTTACGTCGCGGCCCTTGCCTCCCATGCCGGCGCGTGGCCCCGACGTGAGGTTTGGGGACATGAAAATCGGCGAAACGACCATCGGGGAAATGAAAATCAGTCAAGTGATGCACGATGCGCTTGTGGTCCCAGAGACCAAGCCGCTTTCCGAACTGCTCGATGAATTCAAAGAGCGCAAGCGGCACATGGCGATTGTGGTGGATGAGTTTGGATCCACTGCGGGACTGATCACGGTGGAAGATATCCTGGAGCAACTGGTGGGAGAGATTGAAGACGAGTTTGATGTGGTTCCCCACCAGCCGTCGGCGCTCGGCGAAAGCAAGAGTCTTCTGCTGCTGGATGGAACGGTGGGTCTGCGTGACCTCGAATCGCAATATGATTTGCTGTTGCCGAGAGACGCAGGTTTTGAGACTCTGGCGGGGTTTATGCTTTCGCGGCTGCAAAAAATCCCGGCCATGGGCGATTCCTGTTATTACGGGGGGCGGCGGTTTACGGTGCAGGAAATGGACGGGCATCGGATTTCCAGAGTTAAGATCGAAGACGTTCAACCGGTAGCCGTACAAGCAGGGGCTTAAGAGCCAAAGAACACATTGCCTGCGGTCCTGTACGCGTTCGACGCAAACAATGTTGGGCTTGAACTCTGGGACAGTTCACAGGCACTGAACCAGCGTGATCAGGCCGGGAGCGCCGTGAAGTTCACGGTGCCGACGGTGGCGAATGGTAAGGTGTACATTGAAACGCGGAACGAAGTCGATGGGTATGGTTTGCTGCCGTAAGAAAGCTCTTGGCTATTGGCTCTTAGCTCTTAAGAGCGACCGAAAAAAGGCGCGTTCGGTGAGAACCAACAGCCAAGAGCCAAGAGCCGCTTCGTGAAAATCCTGCGCCACCTACTAGTCCGAGCATCTTACGCGATTCCAGTGATCTGGCTGGTCGTGTCGGTCGTCTTCCTTCTGATTCATCTTGTGCCTGGCGATCCCATTTTGCAGATGCTAGGCGAAGGCGCGCCGGCGGCTGACATTGCTGCCACGCGTCACGCCTATGGGTTGGATGTTCCCTTGGGGAAGCAGTATCTGCACTATTGGAATGGAGTCTTGCACGGTGACCTGGGGCCCTCGCTGCGATTCAATCAGAACGTAACAAGCCTGATTCTTCATCGCTATCCGTATACCCTGCAACTGACGCTTGCGGCATTGCTGGTGGCGATTTTGATTTCGATTCCCGCGGGCGTACGCTCGGCGCAGCGGCGAGGGAAATGGGATGACAAATTGCTGAGCGTGGTCAGTTTGTTCGGGCTGTCGTTTCCGAACTTTGCGCTGGGGCCGATTCTGATTCTGTTCTTTGCCATCAAGTTGGGATGGCTGCCAGTCTCGGGATCAGGGACGCTCGCGAATCTGGTGCTGCCGGCAATCACTATGGGCGGCGCGCTGGCCGCAATTCTCACCCGGATGGTGCGCACTTCAATGCTCGAAGAACTCGGACAGGATTACATTCGAACCGCGCGGGCGAAGGGACTGCCGGAGCGGACGGTGGTGTATCGTCATGCGCTGCGCAACGCCATGCTGCCGGTGCTTACGGTTCTTGGGCTGCAATTTGGCGCGCTGCTGGCGGGGGCGATTGTCACCGAGAAGATTTTTTCGTGGCCGGGAATTGGGCGGCTGACCGTGGACGCAATCGGGAATCGCGACTACTTTCTGGTGCAGGGATGCATTTTGGCGATTGGGTTGACTTATGTTGCCGTGAATTTTCTGACGGACTTGCTGTACTCGGTGGCGAATCCCAGAATACGCCAGTGAGTTCTGAATCGCTCGGCTGCGCTGAGCAGACAGCCGGGGACGGCTGTCCCCACGCGATCTCCTGGTTTATCGTCTTCAATCGTCTTCTAGTTCACTGTCAGGTTGAATGTGGTGGTAGCGTCGGGGGCTGACGCATCCGGACTGCTGATGGTATAGGCATTCACCGTGACGGTGTAGCTGCCCTTGGGAGTGCCGTTTCCGCCGCCGCCACCCCCGCCTCCTCCCCCACCGCCGTAGCCTCCGCCGCATGAGGGGAGGATCGCGATGATCAGAGCCAGGCTGGCGAAAGCCAAGCCCCGCCTGATCTGTCGTCCATTTCGCAGGAGGACGAATACCATCAGCGCGAGCGCGATGCAGCTTGTGAAGGTCCATTTGTGCGGACCCATAAAGCCCGCGGCTTGCGCGTAATAAGTGGTGGTTATCGCGACTGTGGCGCTGGCGGTCGTCGAGTTGCTGAAATCAACTGTGTGCACGTTCACTGGATCGGACGAGGTGACGACGCAACTCGCCTTGGGCGCGGTCGTGGTGCAGGAGAAGGTGACGCGTCCGGTGCCCAGGGTTCCGGTGAGGTTCAGAGCGGTGGTGTTGCCCGTGGTGGCACCCGGCGCAACTGTGATCGGCGTAGGCGCTGCAATCTGCGGCGCGCGGATTTGCGAAGGTGTGTAATGGCGGACGTAGTCCACCAGCATGGGAAGCTGGGTGCCGGTCTGTGCGTCCGGCGTGCCGCCCAGAGTTCCACCGATGGCCATATTCATGATGAGAAAAAATGGATTGTTCGGGTTGCTGAACGGCCATGTGTCGCTGGACTGCAGGTCAGACGCAGTTACCACGAAAAAGGGTTGAGTGGGATCGTCCACATAGAACTGGATCATGTTGGCGGACCAGATCTGGCCGTAGATGTGAAACGCCGTGTCCACTTGCTGGCCGCTGGGAAACGTGAACGCGCCGCCTTTTCCGTTGCCGGCTGTAATTTGCGTATGAATAGTTGATCGGTTTCCGGTGGCGCCGGGGCCATTGAATACACTGGTGGTCCAGTTTTCCATGATGTCGGATTCGCCGACAGTCGGCCATGAGACTCCTGATTGCGACCCAAGCATCCAGAATGCAGGCCACATTCCGGCGTGAGAGGGAAATTGAATGCTGGCTTCGATTCGGCCAGCGTGAAAACTTTGCAGGCCCGCCGTCTTCAAGCGCGCTGAAGTCCAAGCGCTTCCCACTGCTCGGACCTGAATAGCGAGATGGCCGCTGCCGTCAACGAATGCGTTCGAAGTGCTGGCGCTGCAGGGCGCAACGTTCGAGGAAGGATCGCAATAAGTCTCAAGTTCGTTGTTCCCGAAGCCACTGTTGCCGGTGTCGAAGGTCCAGTTAGAGCTGTTGATGGGACTATTCAGCGCGCCATTAAATTCGTCGCACCACTGGGTGGTCCAGGATATGGCGCCGGTGTTAGGCGTCGTTCCGCATTGCGCGGCGGAGACGACCGATGACCCCAGCAAAAATACGGCGAACAGAAACAGGCACTGAATATTGCGCGAAAGAAAGGACGAGAACAGGTTCCTGGAGGCCACAGTTTTCTCCCACCGAAAGCGGCGTTTTTGTTGTTGTTCTTACTGAGATGGCCGCGAAGTAAGTTGCCCACGGTGGACAGAAGCTAGCGCGAGGGCAGTATGTTTGTCAATAAAAAACCGGTATTCTTCACGAAAGACGAAGTTACGCCAGCAATGAGAGGCGGGTGCCCTGCTGACCTTCACTTATCGGGTCAGCAATTCTTTTCAGCTCCGGATAGCGGTCCAGCAGCGGTTCGGGCGCAAGGACACGGCGTCCGGTGAGCATGTGTTTGAGTTGCAGGGCGTTGACTCCGGCTTTGCCTTCGAAGTGGTTGTTGGTCACCACAAATGTGACCCGAGCCTTTTCCGCAATTTGGTCGATACGCTCTTTCCAGCCGGTGAGTTCTGATGTCTTATAAAGATAGTTGTAGCGGTCGGCGGATTTATCGGCTTCGAACCACTGATCGTAATTTCGTCCGTGGAGGCGGACGTAGCCGATCGCTGAAGTGACATGCGAAGTGGGTTCGAGAGAGCGTCCGATCTGCGGCTGATCAATGTTGCAGAAGCTGACATTTCTTTCCGCGAAATAGGCGATGGTTTCAGGATTGTTCCAGGTGGAATGCCGGACTTCGACGGCGCGCGGATACTCGATAAACTGCCGCAGCAGCGTTTCCAGATACTCGCGATTCAGCGCCGTATTCTTGAATGAGACTGGGAATTGAATCAGCAGGGCGCCAAATTTTCCGGTCGCCGCCAGTGCCTCCAATCCCTCGCGCGCGAGCCTTTCATCCTCATCATTCGGACGGATGGATACTGCTGAGGTTGGTTCCGTGGCGGCCAGCGGCGAATGGGTGAAGGAGCGATGCAGTTTGGCGGTGAAAATGAAGTTCGGATTGACGTCGTTGGCGATCCGCGCCCACAGCTTTGCCAGTTCCGGCTTGATGTGTCCGTAGAACGAAGTGTTGATTTCGACGATATCGAAGCAGCGGGCAACCAGCTCCAGCGGATGGCGCTTGCGGCGCTGCATTCCGGCAGGATAGAAGACGCCTTCCCAGTCTCTGTAGGACCAGCCGGCCGTGCCTATCCGAATGCTGCTGGGATCGTTCACTGGTTCTTAGCCTGCTTAACTCTGGAATAATTTCAGCCGGACGCGGCTCCGGCGTGCATAATTATCGCACCTATGGAGACACCTAGTCCGGAGCCGGACCTGCAAGTGCGGATTGAACTGGCTGGGCCGGAGCGGCGGGAACTCATCTACCGGGTGCGCCACGCGATTTACGGGCTGGAACTCGGCCAGCACCCCACAAACAAAAGTGGCAGACTCACCGACGCATTGGACGAATTCAATATCTACATGGTTGCGCAGCAGGGAAATGAACTCCTGGCGTTTATCAGCATCACTCCGCCCGACAGGGAATACTCGATCGACAAATATTTTGGACGCTCGCATGTGCCGGTGAAGTTCGATTCCGGCCTGTTCGAAATCCGCCTGCTCACCGTGATCTCCAAACATCGCGGACGCTTGCTGGCGGCAGCCATGATGTATGCGGCATTGCGTTACATCGAGGACCTTGGCGGAACGCAGATAGTCGCGATCGGGCGGCGTGAGGTCCTGGATTTGTATCTGCGATTCGGATTGCGTGGAACAGGAATGCAGACGCAATCGGGAAAGGTTTTGTACGAATTGATGACGGCGAGCGTGGCGGATGCGAGGCGCGAGGCGGAAGCGTATCCGGAAGTACTGCGGCGAATCGAAACTCAGTGCGACTGGCAATTGCCGTTTGCGTTTCGTGCTCCGGATAGTTGTGAGCATGGAGGCGCCTTTTGGGACGCGGTGGGGGACGATTTTGCTTCCCTGGAAAGGCTCGAAGAAGTGGTCAGCGCAGATGTTCTGGATGCCTGGTTTCCCCCTGCGCCGGAAGTGCTGAGCGCGATCGAGACCAATCTCGCGGCATTGATTCGGACTTCTCCGCCCACTCATGCTGCTGGGCTGGTGCGTCGCATTTCGCACGTACGTGGGGTTCCGCCGGCGAATGTCTTGCCCGCGGCAGGATCGTCGGAACTGATCTATCTTGCTTTCCCGCGCTGGCTGACTCGACAATCCCGGGTCCTGGTTCTGGATCCGAGCTATGGCGAGTACCGGCATCTGTTCGAAACGGTGATCGGGTGCGCGGTGGACCGGTTGCCACTTCGGCGCGAAGAAGGCTATGTCCTGAATCCGGCGGCTCTGGCGGAGCGGCTGGCAAACGGATACGACTTGATCGTGCTGGTGAACCCGAATTCTCCGACCGGAACAATGATTGGGGCCGACGATCTGCAAAAGGTCCTGGCTGGTACACCGTCCAGCACACGGATTTGGATTGACGAAACTTACATCGAGTACGCGGGCGCAGAGCATTCTCTGGAGCGCCATGCCGCGGCTACGAAGAATGTGTTTGTCTGCAAATCAATGTCCAAGGCCTACGCGCTGAGCGGGATTCGGGTGGCGTATCTGGTGGGTGCCGCGACGGAGTTGACGAAGCTGCGTGCCTTTGCTCCGCCCTGGTCGGTGAGTCTGCCGGCGCAGGTGGCGGCGGTGGCTGCGCTCGAGGCGAGCGAATACTATCAAGCTCGATATCGAGAAACTGCTGAACTGCGGGAACAGCTTGCCAATGCGCTGCGTGATCGCTTCGGCTTCGAAGTGGTTCCGACCAAAACCAATTTCCTGATGTGTCATGTGCCGGAGCATTTGCCGCCAACCGCAGAGATCTGCGCGCAAACCAGTAAGCTGGGAGTTTATCTGCGCGATGCGGGGAATATCAGCCAGTCGCTGGGGCCGCGAGTTTTGCGGATTGCTGTGAAGGACCGTTTGAGAAACGAGAGGATAGTTCAGGCGTTAGCGACGGTGCTGGAGAAGGCCGCTACCAGCGCGGCGTAGAGTTCCCCTCCACCAGAGAACCTCTCAGTAGAAAACCAGCACAACCCAATACGCGCCGCCGGGGTACTTCTGCGTCTTGGAATAGCAGGTACCGGCGGAGTACGTGTGCAGGCCGCGGGCGGCAATCACTTTGGAGATACCGACGGGGAGGGCTTCGGGCGTCATGCTGGTGTAGCGCAGCATGTAGGCTCCGGGCGGAGGAGCGGCGGCGTTGAGCGAATCAGCTTGGGCCATGGCGCAGGCGCTGGTTTGGATGCTGCCGCTGTCCACGCGTTGCAGCCGGGGCATCTTCGCCTGCGCGCGCAATTGTTCCACGCTGGCCGAGACCAGTTCCTCCGCTTGCCGCACGGAATAAGACGGCAGGCTGGAGCCGAAATCCTGGGCCACGAAGAGCATGTGGCCACGGCGGAAGACGCCGAAGCCGGCCACGTTGAAGTTGGGACTCAGCAGGTTGTCGCGATGCGGCGGAGATGACATCAGTGCCTGGTGCGCCTGGTCAGCATTGCCAGCCATGGCGACGTTTTCTCCCTCACGTTCTAGGCGCAGAGTCGAACTCGCAGCTAGTCTTTGGGGCAGGGAGGGTTCACCGGAAAATTGGTGCGAAAGCTGCTTTTGCGACGCCATCTCGGCGGCGTGGGCGCGGGCTGCGCGGACGAGGCCGTCGTCCATCTTGAGGGGCGCTAGGCCGGCATGGGCGCGCTCGGCGTTGGCCATTTCCAGCAACTGGCGCTCAGCTTGGAGGTCGTAAGTGGATGAATCGGAAGGCACAACCAATGAGGTGGCTGGAGTCTTATCCGGCGCGGGATGAGACGGGGCTCCGCCCGCAGCCAAATGTAGGGAAATTACGGTGATGAGGGCCCAGAACATGCTTTCTTGCCTACGTTCCAGATGCCCCTAGGAGAAACTGCTTTGCCTAAAGAAAGGATACCTTCTAGAATCCAGCTAACGCGAGTTACACCGGAGATATAACCGATTGGCCATTCTCCCCTTACTTTTAGGCCTCCTTGTCGCCGTGAATGTGGTACTGCTGCTCTGGCTGGTACTGTACCAACGTTCAGGCTCTTCACAAGCTACTGTAATTAAAAGACTTGCAGATCAAGCTTCGGGGCTGCATGAAGCCCTGGCGCGTCAGCTCTCGACCGCCACTGCGGACATGGCTTCCCGTCTAGAACAGACCAAGGGAGACCTGCGGCAGCAGGTGGCTGATCGGCTAGGGGACGGGTTTTCGGGCGTTCGGGCGACTGTAGAGGAGCAAATGAAGGCCGGGCGGCGGGAGCAGGCCGAAGGGCTAGGGGAGACCCGCAAGGAACTCACCAACTCTCTCGCGTTAACCACTTCTTCGTTGAAAACCGATTTCGACCGGCTGAATCAGCAGACGGCGGAGAGCCTGGAATCTATTCGCGAGCGGGTGGATGCAAAGCTCATGGCCATCACTGAGCAGGTGCAGTTAAAGCTCGATCAAAATCTGAAGGAAGGCTTTGCGCAATTTGAAAAAGTTCAACTGCATTTGCGCGCGGCGGAAGAGCAGTTGCGCGAAGTCGGGGCGCTGGGGCATTCCATCAATGATCTGAATAATCTGTTGAAGCTTCCGCATCTGCGCGGGCAGTTTGGGGAAGCCAGCCTGGAGCGATTGCTGTCTGATTTTCTTCCGGCGAACATGTTCGAGATGCAGTGCGCGGTGAACGGTGGCGGGCGAGTGGACGCGATGATCAGCTTTCCCGATCGCCGGCTGCCGATTGACGCAAAGTTTCCGCGCGAGCAGGTGCTGGCGTTTTTTGAGGACAGCACGGAAGCGCAGATTGAAGACGCCCGGCACGAGTTTGTGCGCGTGATGAAGGCGGAAGCGAAACGCATTAAGGCCTACATCCAACCGGAATACGGGACTACGGAAATCGCGCTGATGTATCTGCCCAGCGAGACTCTTTACATGGAAGCGGTGCGAAATCGCGAACTGGCGGACTGGCTCAATCAGCAGCACGTCTTCCCGGTTTCTCCGAATACTCTGTTGATGACTTTGCAGACCATTGCGCTAGTGCACAAGTGGTACGAAGTCGCGAGTCGCTTCGAGAAAAGCCGCCAGGAGTTGGCCAAGGCGCAGAAGTCATTCGACCACTTCCAAGGCCAGTTCGAGAACGTGGGCAAGAGTCTGGGCAAGGCGCAGGAAGCATTCGACAAGGCGACCACGCATCTGCGGACCTATCGCGGGCGGGTCGAGGCGCTAAGCGGGCAGGAACAGCTGGAACTGGAAAAGGGAGACGCGCTGCCGCTGAGTGATAAGGCCAGCGCGTAAGGAAAGACAGCAGTTGGCACTTGGCATTTAGCCAAGTCGAATGAGCGCTGACTAAGTGCTAAGTGCCGAAACCATCCTTATGAGAAGACTGTCCATTTTAGTTCTCGCTTTGGCTGCCACAGTTTCCTTCGCGGCGCAGCCTCCCGATGCGGCCTACCTTAAAGATTTTGAGAAGTGGAAGGGTGAACTGGTTGACGACCTGAAACAGAACTGGCTGCCGCTGGCTGGATTGTTCTGGCTGAAACCGGGCGCGAATACTTTTGGCGCCGCTGATGACAATGCGATCGTGCTCCCATCCGGTCCCGCTCATGCCGGAACCTTTCGGATGGAGGGCGCGGAGGTTTTGGTTGAGTTGCTGCCGGGGGTGGCAGCGAAGATTGGCGACAAGAACGACACCCGAGGCCAGCTTCAGGCCGATGTCACGGGAACTCCAACAGTGATTGAGCTGGGTGCCTTGCGCATGCATTTGATCAAGCGGGGAGCGCGGCTGGGAATCCGAGTGAAGGACCTGAACAGCGAAGCCGTCCGTAAGTATACAGGGCCGGTGTTTTTTCCGCTGGACATGACGTATCGGTTGACTGCGACATTCGTACCTTCGGACGGGAAGAAATCCGTGGACGTTCCCAACGTTTTGGGAGATGTAACTCCGACGCCGATCAGCGGCGAAGTGCATTTCACACTCAACGGCCAGGAACTGACCTTGACTGCGCTGAGCGGCGATCCAGCAAAAGAGCTGAGTTTCGTCATCAGCGATTTGACCAGCAAGACCGACACTTATCCGGGCGGCAGGTTCTTGGATACTGATCCAGTGGCAGATGGAAAAGTGGTGCTGGATTTCAATCGCGCTTACAGTCCGCCGTGTGCGGTGACACCGTATGCGACGTGTCCGTTGGCACCGAAGGAAAATCGGCTGGCGGTGGCGATTCTGGCGGGAGAGAAATACGTGAGAAAGCACTGAGCGTCGTCGGTCGTTCGTCCCTTCGACTTGCTCGGCTCGCTCAGGGCAGGCTAAGAGCGGTCGTTGGCCAAGACCTTTTCACCGCCGAGCACGCCGAGATCGCAGAGGAGCAAAGTGTTTCGAACTGAGCGGTTTTCTCGATGCGCTCGGCGTACTCGGCGGTAAATGCTTTTCCTGACGGCTGATACGTGACGGCTGAAACCTACCCTTCCAGCGTAAGATAGAACTGACCAGGCGAGGCGGGATTCAGTGATTGAAGCTTTGCTGAACAAGAAAATCGAGAAGCGGCCCGCGACGGTGAGTTTGCCGGGCAGGATTTTGTTTCTCACCGAAGACCCGGAGTTGATCAAACGCCAACTGGGCGGCGAAGACTTGCCCTGGGACACCAGGAATCCGCAGAATAATCCCAAACTGCGCGACGATATTTCTACCGATGAAATTACTCCGGCGCACATCTGTTTTTTCTTCGACGAGACGCTTGGGGAGTTTCCTTACACCGGCCTGAAATGCGGCAATGAAGTTCCAGTCCAGCGCGGCGATGTAAAGCGTGGAGGCTTCGTGGCGGCGGTCAGCGGCAAGCGGCGGGGCAAGGGGTCGAGCCGCGAGCAATCTCCCTATGCTGAGCTCTGTGCCGGGATCAAAGTGGTGATCGCAGAGAATATTGAGCGCATTTATAAGCAGAATTGCCAGAATCTGGGAGTGCTGACTTCTACCGATTTTTCGCTTATTGATAAGATCCGCACGGGTGAGGACATACCACTTTCGGAATTTACCGCGGGCGAAGACGAAATTACCCGGCAGATCATCGAATACGGAGGACTGTTTCAGTTCAACGTGGGGCGGATGCAGAAGAAAGTATTTCTTCCTGCCATCGGAAACGCGGGTGAGGGCGCCCGCGCCACACGGGCGTTGACACTGGCTGAAAAGATTTTTGCGCGGCACATGATCGCAAGTGACGGTAAAGTTGGCGTGGACGCCGTTAAACCCGGTGACGCCGGTTTCGCTCGTACGGATTTGCGTTTCAGCCACGAGTACGTCACGCCCATGGCATCCATCTTCTTTGATCATCTGGTGGGGAAAGACGCTCCGGTGAATGATCCGGGGTCGGTGCTCTTTTTCCGCGATCACCTCACCTTCCTGGACGAAGTTCTTTCTGAGCAGAAGCGCAAGATGGGGTTGCTCGACCTGGCGACTCAGCTGAAGCTCAGGCAAGGCGATTTCGCGGCCAGAAAAGGGATCCGCCTGCATGGCGAGTTGACTGATCGGAAAGGTTCCGAGGGGATTTGCCACTCTATTGTTCTCGAAAGCTATGCGCTGCCGGGACAGCTGGTAGTAGGCTCTGATTCGCACACGCCCCATTCTGGCGCAATCGGCTGCGTGGCATTTGGGATTGGCACTACCGACGTTTTTAATTCCTGGATCACGAAAGATGTGCGGGTACGCGTGCCGGAGTCGGTGAAGATTGTCATTCGCGGCAAGAGACATCCGAACGTTTCGGCCAAGGATTTTATTCTGAAGATCCTCTCGCTCGATTACGTTCGCAGCGGCAAGGCACTGGCCAAGGTGATCGAATATTCGGGCGAGGCAATTGAAGAGCTCAGCGTGGATGAGCGCGCCACCATGACGAATATGGCGGCTGAAATTGGAGGCTTCACCGGGATTGTTGCGCCCGACGAGAAAGCGGTTGAGTTTCTGGTTGAGCGGCGCGGGATAAATCGCGAGCAGGCGCACAAAATGATTGAAGGTGTGAACAGCGATCCAGATGCGCAGTACGCGCAAGTCATCGAACTCGATGCCTCAGAAATTACGCCGATGATTGCCACCCCTGGCGACCCCGGAAACGGCAAATTTATTCGCGAACTGAATACGCCGGTTCCGGTTGAACTCGCATACGGCGGCACATGCACCATACGGCGGCACATGCACCGCAGGCAAGAATGAAGACATGGATATGTACGCGCAGGTGTTGGCGGACGCGCTCTGGCGGGGCAAGCGGGTGGCTGATTCGGTGCAGTTTTATATTCAGTTCGGATCGCAGGAAACGCGGGACTACTGTATCCGGCGCGGGTATTTGGAAATCTTCCAGCGGGCGGGAGCGCACATCATTGAGCCGAGTTGCGGAGCTTGCATCAACGCCGGGCCTGGTGTTACTACGCGGCCAGATCAGGTTGTTATCAGCGCCCAGAACCGCAATTTTCCCGGACGCAGCGGGCCGGGGCAGATGTATCTTGCGAGTCCCCTGACGGTCGCCGCGAGTGCCGTTGCGGGATACATTGTGGAATACGAACCCAGCCAGCAGCGCGAACTCGCCCCAGTCTAAAAGTGGCGCAGGCTACTGTTTCACGTCACGCTTCAGAGGTGCATCGGCGCTCCACGCGCCGTCAGAAGTTTCCACGTGGAACTCGAGTTGGTCAGTTCCTACTTTGGCCTTGGCAAGCAGCTTGATCGGCGCGCCTTGATATTCGGTGTCAACAGTGAAAGAGAGCACGTCTCCCTCCAGTTTGACGTCCTTAATTGGATATTCGGTCTTGCCGTCGGCGCCCAGCATGCTGCCGGATACCTGAGCCGCCTCACCCTTTAGCGTCAGCACCAGAGGATAGCCATCTCCGCTCGTTCCGGTCCATTTGCCGGTGAGGTCGAGGCCGAAAGCCAGAGAGATAAAAGCAAAGATCACCAGAACCGCAGCAAGAAAATGGTTTCTGCGCACGAGCGCCTCCTGGGAAACGATCAACTTGTCGGAAAAGGGTAACACGAGGTGGCAGTGGGTTGGTCGTAAGTGGCGGGCAAAATCGTTGTCGCAAGATCAGTGACCGCGGGGCCCGCTTCGGAACCTGAATTTTTCCATCCGAAGGGGCCGCTAGTCGTATATTTATTGACTATCAGAGCGGGGGCAGAACTTGGAAAGCGAACATTTAGCGCTGGTGGGGACGGACGCGGGCGCAGAGAACAGTTTCGATGTGGAGAAATACGTCCGCCGTTCAAGGAAAGTGGACATCAGCGATTTGGATTTGAGCCGGACTGCGGATTATCCGCTCACGGCCGATGAAATCCGGTGCCTGACCTACATGATGGACATTGAAGGGCACACGATTGTTTACCTCAAGTCGATACTGAATACCTGCGCCATTCGCGATCCGCAGACCACAGCATTTCTTAGCTGCTGGGCTTATAAAGATTTTTTTCACAGTTACACGCTGCGGCAGTTTCTCGAGGCCTCGGGAGTGGCGGTTTCTGCGAACCGGGTTGTCGAGGTGCAAGAGCAGGCGTCGTGGCGGGTGTGGATGGAGCAGATGGTGGCGTCGCTAATCTGCCAAATGTCGAAGCATTTTCACGCCGTTTATCTCACTTGGGGAGCGATCTCCGAGTTGACCACGCTCGAGGGTTATCAGGTGCTGGCAGGCCGGACGCGAAATCCCTTACTAGCGGAGATCCTGCGGCGCCTGGCCAAGGACGAGCGCCAGCACTTCTCCTTCTACTACAACAAGGCGAGAACCGAGTTGCAGTCGAGAAACGCGCAGCGGCTGACGAAATTTATCCTGCAAAGATTCTGGATGCCAGTGGGCGAGGGCGTAAAGCCCGACTCGGAAGTGGAGTGGATCGGCCATTACGTTCTTGGCCATACTCCGGGCCGCGAGGTGGCAGAGAGAATTGATCAGACTATCGCAAGGCTACCCGGGATGACGTGGTTCAGAGGCCTGAGCGAAACCCGAGAAGCCTCGCTCAAACGCCGTCGCCAGACGACGCCGGCCATGATTGCCCAGGTTGCTGCAATTGAGAGCAAGGGGGCCTGAAGGCTCGGCAGCGGCTGATGCCATATCCTGATATGAAGCGTTTCGCAGCAGCGGTGCGCCCGCGCCAAGCCCCCGAATCCATGGACAAACTGCATGCCTCCGGATGCCAAGCTGGACTGTACCGCGAAGCTCAAATCTTGTTAGAATTAGTGTTACCGCAATCGTTCAGCGCCATTTCAGGAGAGAGTATTCATGGCCTACGTCATAGCAGAGCCTTGCATCGGCACCAAAGACAGCGCGTGCGTAGATGCCTGCCCGGTAGATTGTATTCATCCCAAGAAGGAAGACCCGAAGTTCGCGACCGAGGAGATGCTTTATATCGACCCCGTGGAGTGCATTGACTGCGGCGCGTGTGTTCCGGTTTGTCCCGTGACGGCGATTTTCGCTTTGGATGATCTTCCGGAGAAGTGGAAGAGCTACGCCGAGCGGAATGCGAAGTACTTCGGGCGGTAAGTGTCAGCCATCAGCCGTCAGGTAAGGCGGGTTGGTTTTGCCGGAAAGAATTGGGCGCGGTCCTTAACGGGATTGCGCCTTTTGCTTTTCCTGATGGCTGGCGGCTGATGGCTGACGGCTGCTGTATCCTGCTTTCATGGCGCTGAAGGAATCGGAAGCGATCGTGTTGCGGACGTATCCTTTGCGCGAGTCGGACCTGCTGGTGACGCTGTTTACCCGGCTCGAAGGCAAGGTGCGCGGAGTGGCGCGTGCGGCCAAGAAATCGCGACGGCGATTTGGCGGGTCGCTGGAGCCGCTGACCTACGTCAAAGTTGCGTATGACGATCGCGAGCGGCACGAACTGGCGCGGCTTGATTCCTGCGAAGTGCTGGAATCGCCCCTGGCGTCCGAAGTCAGCTATCCGCGAGCGGTTGCTCTGGGCCACGTCGCCGAATTGCTGGACGAACTTCTCCCTGACCGTGAGGCCAACGACGCCGTCTTCCGCCTGGCGCTTTCCGTGCTGGCTCAATTGCGAGGCAAGGAGTTCTGGCTGCCGGTTACCTACTTCGACCTGTGGATGGCGCGGCTGATGGGCTATCTGCCGGAACTTTCCGAATGTTTGAACTGCGGCCGGTCGCTGAACGGCAGCCGCGCATATTTTCACGCGCTAGCCGACGGCTTAATGTGTCCCGAGCATAAGCGGCTGGCGTCGTCGGAGATGTCAGCGGAATCGCGGAAGCTGGCGGCGCTGATGCTGCGGGCGCCCTTGTCCACAATTGATGCGGCGGCGACGACCCAGAAATCCAGCGCGGATTTGAGAAAGTTCGTGCTGCAGATCCTTGAGCGGCATATTGAGAAGAAGCTGGTGACGCGCGGGATGGTGGAGAAAATGGGTTCTTAGGCCCTGTCGCGGTTGATGACGCCTGTCCCCGCATTCCGTTACAATCGTTGATTACTTGTCCTCCTGCGTAGCCATGGTCATACCCACTTTCAGAAGGGTGCTAGGGCTTGCTAGAAGCTAGCAGCTAGGAGCTAGCGGCTTTCGACTAATGAACCCATCTACCTCCAACCCGCCGACGTTCCAGGAGCTCATCCTGCGCCTTCAGGCCTTCTGGGCGGAGCGGGGGTGTGTCCTGCAGCAGCCGTATGACGTTGAAGTGGGGGCGGGGACGATGGCTCCGGAGACGTTTTTGCGGGTGCTGGGACCGAAGCCGTACAAGGTTGCGTATGTGCAGCCGTCGCGGCGGCCGGCGGATGGGCGGTACGGGGAGAATCCGAACCGGCTTTACAAGCACATGCAGTTGCAGGTGATCCTGAAGCCGCCGCCGGAGAATGTGCAGGAGCTTTATCTGGAGTCGCTGGGCGCGATGGGCATTGATCTGCGCCAGCATGACATCAAATTCGAAGAGGACAACTGGGAGTCGCCGACGCTGGGCGCGTGGGGCATCGGGTGGCAGGTGATGCTCGATGGCCTGGAGATCACGCAGTTCACATATTTCCAGCAGTGTGGTGGAGTTGATCTGGATCCGATTTCCGTTGAGCTGACCTATGGGCTGGAGCGCATCTCGGCGTTCTTACAGGATGTGGATTCGATTTATGACATCGTGTGGGCGCGCGATCCGGAGACGGGGCAGGTCACGAAGTATGGGGACGTGCGGCTGGCGGATGAGTTGCAGATGTCGGTTTACAACTTCGAAATGGCGAATGTTGCCAGCGCCTGGAAGCATTTTGAGCTGTGCGAGGCGGAAGGCAAGGCGCTGCTTGATGGATACGCGGAACTCGGCAGAAACAAAGCTCCGGCGGCCGAGAAGAATCGATTTCCGCTGCTGGGCGCGTATGAGCTTTGCCTGAAGTGTTCGCACATGTTCAATATTCTGGACGCGCGGGGCGCCATTTCTGTGACCGAGCGCGTGGGCGTGATTGCGCGGGTGCGGGCGCTGGCGGTAGGGATTGCGAGGGCTTGGGTGGATCAGCAGAGCCAGGTCGAAACCCCTGCGCCTGAAGAGGAAGAACCTGCGGCGACGGAAATATCTGCGGTGAAAAGGGAAGCATCGCCGGTGGCATAAAGGAATCTTTACCCTAGTGGATCACCGCGGGGAATTCGACAGAACCATCTTTGTGATCCTCTGTGGTAAGACTTTGTTCTGAAAGCTAGAAGAGTCAATGCCGGATTTTTTACTCGAAATCGGTTGCGAAGAGATTCCTGCGCGGATGCTCGAGGGCGCACAGGAGGAATTGCGGCGTCGAGTGGGTGAACTGCTGAGCCGCGAGCGGCTTGCAGCTTCGGGAGAGGTTAGTTCCGTCGATACCCCGAGGCGATTGGCGGTTCTGGCGCCGGGAATTCCTTCCGCGCAGCCCGATCTTACCGAGCAGATTAACGGGCCAGCGGTGAGTGTGGCGTTCAAGGACGGTCAGCCTACGCCTGCTGCGCACGCGTTTGCGAAAAAAGCTGGGGTGGATGTGGCGCGACTGGAGCGAGTGGCTACGCCCAAGGGCGAATACCTTTCGGCGAAGATTACCAAGCGCGGGCGGAATGCAGCGGAAATTTTGGCGGAGTCGCTTCCCAAGGAAATTGCTTCCATCTACTGGCCGAAGAACATGTACTGGCGCAAACCCAGTGAGCGCTTTGTTCGTCCGGTGCGCTGGCTGGTGGCGATGCTGGATGATCAGGTTGTGCCTCTGGAGTTTGACGGAGTGCGGGCAGGAAGCCAGTCGCGCGGGCATCGCATTTTGTCCCAGGGCAGTGTGACGATTCCGAGCGCTGGTGCGGCTTATGTAGAAGCACTGCGTGGGGCGAAAGTTCTGGGCCGGGCAGAGCGTGAACATCAGATCCGCAAAGCTCTCGACGCAGCCACTCGCACCATCTCGGGTGCGCGTTGGCGCGAGGACAAGTCACTGCTTGATACAGTGGTCAATCTCACCGAGTGGCCGTCAGCGATTCTTGGCAGTTTCGACCCTGAATTTCTTGAGCTGCCTGAAGAAGCACTGGTCACGGTGATGCGCGACCATCAGAAATATTTTGCGGTCGAAGATGTGAAAGGTAAGCTGCTGCCGCATTTTCTTGCGGTGCTGAACACGGACGGCGATCCGGCCGGACTGATTCGTCATGGCAACGAGCGGGTCTTGTGCGCCCGCTTCAATGACGCACGTTTTTTCTGGCAGACCGATCAGAAGCATCCGTTGCGGGAGCGGATTTCGTGGCTGAAGAACGTGACTTTCCAGAAAGATCTTGGCAGCTATTACGAGAAGACGCTACGGGTACAGCGGCTGTGCAGTTGGATTTGCGAAATCATCAAGCACAACGAAATGCAGGTGCGGCCAGGAGTAGTGCACAAGGCGGCTTGTCTGGCGAAGACCGATCTGACCACCGAATTGGTGAAGGAGTTTACCGAACTGCAGGGCATTGTGGGTGGACTCTACGCCCGGGTGCAGAATTTGGATCGCGGCATGCCGGATGCCACACGCCAGTTGATCGCACAGGCGATCTACGATCAGTACAAGCCTCAGTCGGCGGAGGATTCGGTTCCGCGGGCGATTGAAGGCGCGGTGCTCTCGATTGCCGATAAGGCCGAAACCATCGCAGGCATGTTTGCTCTGGGCCTGCAGCCGACCGGGTCGAAGGATCCATTTGCGCTGCGGCGACAGGCGAATGGCATTGTAAGGACGATTGCCGAGCACAAGTTGCCGATTGGGATCGCGAACTTGTTCGAGCTGGCGCGGGAAACGTACAGGGATTCCGCGGCGGAAAAGAAGTTCGCGCGCGAGATCAAGTACGAGGAAGCGATTCGGGCGTTTTTCCGGGAGCGGCTCGAGTTTTATCTGCGCGACCATCTTGGCTACAAATATGATGTGGTGAACGCAGTGTTGGCGGCGGGCGCGGATGACACTGTCGATGCGGTGGCGCGGGCTGAGGCGGTTTCGAAGGTGCGAGGCTCGGCGGATTTTGATTCGATTTCGGTTGCGTTCAAGCGAATCAAGAACATCTTGCGGCAGGCGAATGAAGCCGGTAGGAGGATTGGGTCGGTCGATCCGAACGCCTTTCGTGAGGAAGCGGAAAGGGACCTGGGAACGCGAATCCCAGAAATCGCTAGCGCCGCAGACCGTTTGCGGCAGGCGCGAGATTATTCCCAGGCTCTGACGGAGATTTCCAAGATTCGTCCCACGGTTGACGCCTTTTTCGATAAAGTAATGGTAATGGTGGAAGACGAAGAGCTGCGCGCCAACCGACTGGCGCTGCTGCAGACGATGTTGAAAGAGTTCTCGACCATCGCGGATTTTTCTGAGATTGTGACGGAAGGGAAGACCTAGAGTTTTCGGTCGTTCCTCCGGGACTTAGGTCTATTCCGGCGTCCAACCCCAGCGCTGAAGCGCTGGGCTAAGTTCGCGACGCCCCTCCGGGGCTGACCGATGTGGCTTTCGGGTAAGGTACCCTCCCGAGGGTAGGATCGGACGGATGAACATCCAAAACAAAATACTGACTTAAAGGACTCATATGGCAACCTCAACACTTCCAGAAACTGAAATCCAGTCTTCCGGCAAGAACGGAAGCCCTAGCGCAAAGATCGCCACCAAGTACGTCTATTCCTTCGGCGGGGGCAAAGCTGACGGCAACGGCAAGATGAAAGACGATCTTGGCGGCAAGGGCGCCGGGTTGGCGGAGATGACTAACGCCGGATTGCCGGTGCCTCCGGGATTCACCATTCAGACCGAGGCCTGTCGCGAATACATGCGGCAGGGCGGCGTTTCTGAGGAAGTGGATCGCCAGATGGAAGAAGCGCTGCGGCAACTGGAAAAGTTGCAAGGTCAGCAATTGGGCAAGGGTGCGAATCCTTTACTAGTTAGCGTGCGATCGGGCGCGAAGTTTTCTATGCCGGGGATGATGGACACGATCCTCAATCTTGGGCTGAACGATCAAAGTGTTGAGTCTCTGGCGAAGCTCAGCAACAATCCGCGCTTTGCTTATGACTCTTACCGGCGCTTGATTCAGATGTTCGGCAGCGTGGTGCTTGATGTCGAGAAACACGCTTTCGAAGAAGTGTTCGACGCCAAGAAGAAGCAGAAAAAGACGAAACTGGATACCGACCTCGACGCGAATGCGCTGAAAGAAGTCATTACGGAATATAAGAAGGTCGTCAAGAAGCACACTAAGCAAGACTTTCCGCAGGATCCCCAGGCGCAGCTGGTCATGGCGCGGGACGCTGTGTTCCGTTCCTGGCAGAACGATCGCGCCAAGCATTATCGGCGGATCAACAATATCGATGACATGCTGGGGACGGCGGTCAATGTGCAGGCGATGGTGTTCGGCAATCTGGGCGAGACCAGCGGCACCGGCGTCGGATTCACTCGCAATCCGGCCATCGGCACGAAGGAATTTTACGGCGAGTTTCTGATGAATGCACAAGGCGAAGACGTAGTCGCTGGCATTCGTACCCCAGTCCACATTGCGGAACTTGAAAAAATCATGCCGGATGTGTACCAGCAACTGCATGAGATCACTACGCGCCTGGAAAAACACTATCGCGACATGCAGGATTTCGAGTTCACCATCCAGGACCGTAAGCTCTACATGCTGCAGACCCGCAACGGAAAGCGTACCGGAATCGCGGCGGTGCGAGTTGCGCTGCAGATGGTGGAAGAGGGACTGATCACGAAGGAAGAAGCGATTTTCCGGGTCGAGCCGAATCAGCTCTACGACTTTCTGGTGCCGCGATTGGACGAGAAGAGCGCCAAAGTTGAAGTGCTGGCTACGGGCCTTCCTGCGTCGCCCGGAGCTGCGGTGGGACAGATCGTATTCACTGCTGACGAAGCGGTTGAGAAGGCTGGACACGGAGCAACGAAGAATCCCGTGATTCTCGTGCGCGCTGAGACTACTCCGGAGGACATTCACGGCATGGAAGTGGCGGCAGGCATTCTGACGTCGCGCGGAGGCATGACCAGCCACGCTGCTGTGGTCACGCGCGGCATGGGCAAGTGCTGTGTGGCCGGGGCGGGCGATATTCGCGTGGATGAGAAGACACGCGAAATGTTCGCCAAGGGGCAAACGTTCAAAGCCGGCGATTGGATTTCGCTCGACGGTACGACTGGCCGGGTGATCAAAGGCAAGCTGAATACGATTCCTCCGCGGGCGGATGATCCCGAGCTGATGAAGCTGATGAGTTGGGCCGAGCCGTTCCGCACGCTGAAGGTCCGCGCCAACGCGGATATTCCGCGCGATGCGATTCAGGCGCGGGCGTTCGGCGCAGAAGGCATTGGTCTGTGCCGCACCGAGCATATGTTCTTTGGCGAGAAGAAACTGCCGCACATGCGCGCCATGATTCTTGCCAACACCGAGAAGGAGCGTCGCGCTGCGCTGAAGAAACTGCTTCCGCTGCAACGCAAGGATTTCGACGGGGTATTCCGCGCGATGGACGGTTTCCCGGTCACCATTCGTACGCTGGATCCTCCGCTGCATGAGTTCCTTCCGCGGCGCGAAGACTTGATGGTAGAAATTGCGGTACTCGAAGCCACGAAACCGAAATCGCCAAAGCTGAAGGGATTGCGATCGCTGCTGCGGCGAGTGGAGGAGTTGCACGAAGTCAATCCGATGCTTGGGCATCGGGGGTGCCGCCTGGGCATTACCTATCCCGAGATCACGGAGATGCAGGCGCGCGCCATTTTCGAAGCGGCGGTGGCGGTGGCGAAGGATGGGGTCAAAGTCTATCCGGAAGTCATGATTCCGCTGACCGCGACCCGCAAAGAAATGGCTAATCAGGCAGCGATTGTCCGGCGGGTTGCTGATGAAGTCTTCAAAGAGAAGGGAACGAAGATCGAGTACCTGGTGGGCACCATGATCGAACTGCCGCGCGCGGCTCTGGTTGCCGACGAGATCGCCAAGGAAGCGGAGTTCTTCTCCTTCGGGACGAACGACCTGACGCAGACAACGTTCGGCTTCTCGCGTGACGACATCAACAAGGTGCTTCCCACTTACCTTGCGGAAGGCATTCTGAAGCAGGATCCGTTTGCGGTGCTCGACCAGGAGGGCGTAGGCCAACTGGTGAAGCTGGCGACGGAACGCGGACGCAAGACGCGAAATAACCTCAAGGTTGGCATCTGCGGTGAGCATGGCGGAGAGCCGTCGTCGGTGGAGTTCTGCTATAAGGTTGGACTCAATTACGTTTCCTGCTCACCGTTCCGGGTGCTGACGGCGCGGCTGGCGGCGGCGCAGGCGTCGGCGAGTGAGAAGCTGAAGACCGAGGGCGGAAGAACGAAGTAGCTTTCTGACACCGTATAGCTGATTCGTTGTGTCTCAGCGGGCCCCCACCCTTTCGCAAAAAACGCGAAAGAATGGGGCACCCAGGCGGGGAACGAATGCGCTACGGGCGCGGCTCCCCTGCTTTCTGTGCGAGATAGACGTATCGCAACAAACGCCTCTCCGAAGTCAAACGCTGGACACAGGAAAGAAAACGCTGCAGCCCCTCGAAGTTGGCTTCGCCTTCCGCCGCAATCAGCGCGTTCTTTCTCTTCTCGCGGGCGTCGTGCCGGCGCTTCGCGATGTCCGCCGCGTTCTCAGACGTCTCCGTTACGCGCAGTACGCGGAAGCCCGTCTCCTTCATCAGTCGTTCATTTTCGCCGGGAGGGCTGAATGCGTAATAACCAATTGAACTCCGGGTGGCAATCTCCTCATGCGAAAGTATTCCGCCAATCACCAGGGCGTCGCTGAAGAGCAAACGGGCGGCCGGCAGGTTTCAACAAACGAAATAATTCCGAGAGCAGCTGCGGCCGGTTGGGAATGTGGCAAAGAACGTCGTTCCCAAAAGCCGCATCGAAAGTTTCGTTAGCGAGCGGGAGTCCGTGCGCGACATCGCACTGCTCAAAGCGCGCCCGCGCCTGAAGGTTTTGTGACTGTGCGAGCTGATTGGCGTTTCGGATTCCGTTCGGGTTGATGTCGAGACCAGTGATCTGGCAGCCTACCGATTCTGCGATGCGCAAGGCATAGCGTCCAGACCCGCTACCGATCTCCAGCACCGCCGAGCTAGCCGTGAGATTCAGCCACAGCGGAATCTGTTTCGATTCTTCTGAGTTGACCCAGCTGGTCTGTCCCAAATCTTCGCCGTAGGTTTCCAGCCGGACCTCACGATAGGCATCCTGTTCATACTTGCCATATGCATGATCGTAGAGATTAAATGGCGCGGTCATGTCATTACCGATTCTGTTGCGATTTAACGATGTGATTTAACGACGATTACTTGAGGCCGTCAACCAGATAAAGATCCGAAAGCGTCCGACCGTACTCGTAAACATAGGCCTTGGCGTCGGGTGTGATCAGGATGGGACCAATATCGGTGATTCCTGCCGTGTCGGACGGCATGAGTTGCTTCCACAACTGCTTGTGACCGGTGGCGAGCTCAAGGCGCTGGACTTTGGCAGGCAACTCGCCGACCGAGTAGGTATAGAGGTACGCGCCGTCGCTGCTCCAGCCTACAGGCGTGTCTCCTGCAGTGAACCCGGGGATCGGTTTGGGTTCACCTCCAGCCACGGAATAAAGGTATCCGCGACGGTCGGCGCCAACCCCGGCCACCTGCTTGCCGTCCGGCGAGACGACAAACTGAGTCGCGGCTGTGCCCTCGGGGGAGATCGCGCGCGGCGCGCCGCCGTCAACCTCCTGCACATAAATGCGCAGGCCGTGTCCTTGCTCACTGCCGATAAACAAGAAGCGCTTGCCATCGGGCAACCACTTGGCCCGGATGTGGCTGATCGGCTCATGCGTGATTTGTCGCGACTCTCCCGCTCCCGTCGCCAGCAGTGTCAACTGAGAGAGACTGTGCGCCGGGCCGGAAAGCACCCACTTCTGGTCGGGAGAGAGCGCCAGTCCGGCTCCATCTCCCAGTCGGATGGCCGGCGAACCGTTGGTTTGACGAATGTACGCGGCGTAGTTTTCACCGCCACCCTCGCCAGATTCCAGAAAGAGAAGTGTCTTCCCGTCCGCCGAGAGGTCGGTAGGAGCTGACCAGTCCAGCCACGAGAGATCGCTCTCTTTGCTCGACCCCGGAGCCTGGCCAACCATGCCGACGCGCAGCACATCTCTCGTGAGCAGGACTCTGCCATCTCTGCCCACATCTTGCAGAGTCAGCGTTCCAGGCTCGCGGGCCAACAGGCGCTCTGGACCCGACAAATTCACCGCATACAAGAACCTTCCCACACCCACCCGGGCAGTACTGAACCAGACCTCTGTTCCATCGGGCGACCAGCACAGACCTTCCGCGGTCTCCCACTGTCCGGACAGATCTTTCTTGTTGCCCGCCATATCCACAGTGGCAACCGAGCCAGCGTCGTCCCGGCGCTCCTGATGGTCTAGAAACGCAATCAGTTTTCCATTGGGCGAGAAACGAGGGTGGCTGATCCAACCCGCAGTTTGGTAGAGCACTTTACCGACGGGATACTCCAAGCGGTTCTGCCCGTTGTAGTCACGCACGATTGCCAGGTTGGTTCCATCGGGGGACCAGTCCGCCCATTGCACGTCATCGAGCACCTCCCGAGGAGCGCCGCCCCCGAGCGGTACACGGGCCAAGGTTCCGCTGTTGATGTAGGGCTCCATGTTATGGCTGTTCAGCAAGACCGCCATCTCTCCCTGAGAAGAGATGGCTTCGACTTCCGCGTTCTTCAAGCCAAAAGAACGGGATTCGGGGCTTTCGGCGCGGGTCGAGAAAATCTCCACCGGACTGTCTTCCCAAGCGGCACTGTAGAGAATGGTTTTGCCATCGGGCGCAAAGCGCGCCAGGCGAATGCCGCCATGACGGAAGGTGAGCTGGTGATAGACGGGTGGAACTTTGGCTTGCGGGGTTGCGGTGAAGCGCCCTAGCAGAAACGCCGAGACGAGCAACAGCAGTGCCACTGCGCCGGCAGGAAGCCACCAGCGTTTCTGCACGGCGATAGAAGAGGATGGTACTTCAGCAGAGCTAGCGGAGGCAGCACTCTTAGTCGCAGCGCTCTTGCCGGATTCCGTATCTCGTTTCAGGCGTTTCAAGTCGCCGCGCAATTCGCCGGCGGTTTGGCATCGGAGTTCGCGATCTTTCTCCAGCGTCTTCTCGATCACTTCTTCGAGCTTCGGTGGAAGCTGGGGATTTACTTCGGTGGGCTTCGGGGGAGTACGCTCCAGAATTTGATTGAAGATTACCGCTGATGTGCCGCCGGAGAAGGGTTGTTTGCCGGTGGCCATCTCGTATAGGACGACGCCAAACGAGAACAGGTCGGTGCGAGAGTCTAATTCTTCGCCGCGCGCTTGCTCGGGCGACATGTAGGAGACCGTTCCGAGCGCGGTGCCTGGGCTGGTCAAGTTCGCATCGGTTGCGGCAGTCGGCATGGTTGCGCCGTCCGGCGGTATCGCGTGCGGATTGCCATTTACCTTGGCCAAGCCGAAGTCGAGAATCTTGGCGTTGCCACGGGCGGTCAGAAAGATATTTGCGGGCTTGATGTCGCGGTGAACGATGCCGCTGGAATGCGCGGCGTCGAGGGCATCGGCAATTTGAATTCCGAGGTCCAGCAACTGCTCCAGGCGCAGGGGGCGGTTTTCGATCCGATGCTTCAGGGTGAAACCGTCGAGAAACTCCATGGCGATGAAGGCGCGGCCGTTATCCTCGCCGATGTCGTAAATGGTGCAGATGTTGGGATGATTCAGGGCAGACGCGGCTTGCGCCTCACGCCGGAAGCGTCCCAGAGACTGAGGATCCTTGGCTACATCATCAGGAAGGAACTTCAGGGCGACGAAACGGTGGAGACGGGTGTCTTCGGCTTTGTACACCACGCCCATGCCGCCGCCGCCCAGCTTCTCGAGAATTTTGTAGTGAGAGACGGTTTGTGCTTCGGCCATGAGGGAGAGGTGTCCCGGTGGCTCATCTTAAGGGTCGTCGCGGGCGTAAGTCAACGCGGAGACTACTCTGGCGGCGACTAGATATGTAAGACACTACCAAAAGCTTTGGCCCACTTCCCGCCAGGCGAGGAGTGGGCCAATGTAGGGTAAAGCTTACTGACAACCGAAGTTCTGCGGCGCCGACAACGCGGTCAGCGTGCTTTCATTCGGATAGCTGTAAGCGCCGTCAATGGCGTCCGAGGGAGACTTGAATTCGAACCACTGCAGGAGAGCTTCGTTCTGCGGGTGGTAGGTGAATCCATTCATGGTGAGCGGATACACGCCTTGGGGCAGACCTTCGATCACGTCCCCGGTCTCGAGGTCGTCCTGGCAATTGCCGTTGGGCGCAAGCCACCAGGGAGTGATGTTGTGAGTACCGTCGCTGGCCACGAACGGATCATTGAAGGTTTCATTGATCTCATGGCTTAGCGCGGTCACATCCTGGAACCCGCCGCGGAATAGTCCGGGCGATATCCAGCTCGAGTAGTCGACGACGTAGCGTTTTTCCGAAGCAAAGTTGTCGCTGGCGTCTCCGGGCTCAAAAT
>WNFJ01251862.1_pt2 | contig 28811 bp, 23 predicted proteins | sample 5400461 | NCBI WGS metagenome assembly WNFJ01 (sample SAMN13153349, study PRJNA577476) | soil metagenome | isolation source: 115 cm saprolite on Douglas fir-dominated hillslope | place: USA:California | collected 2013-09-17
GGGAACTGATCTCGCTTGCCGGTCGAGCGAGTAAACTTGGGGTACGCGCCGGAATTCGGCGTCAGCGTTTCCTTCACCAGATAGTCGCCCATCGCCTGCGCGGTCGTCAGGTACTTAGGTTCCCGCCGGCCGCGCAATTCGTGAAACTTGAGGTAAGAGAGTATGCCCATCCCGTTCTGGGTCGCTGGGATCGAGTCCGTGCGATCCGGAATAGGAGTCCAGTCGCCGTCCAGAAAAGTCGCCAACACGAAGCGGGGATACCCCCTTTCCGCGGGACACCGCTGGTAGAAATTCATTTCTCGGTCCAGGACGTCGTTCCACGGCGCCCACGGTCTTAAGCAGCCCAACGCGTCAAAACTTGCCGTGTGGCCCGCAATGATGAGTGGCTGATGAATTGGACGACCTGACACTATGTCTTGACCCGAGCCCGCCTTGAGAGTGCGGGGCCCAAGATACTGGCTTTTCGTTCCCGGTCAAACTGAATTTGCCAAACTCTCGGGACGCGTCCGATCACCCGGCTCCGACCAGCTGTACGCGCGCTCAAACGGCATCGAGTTCCGCGTAGTGCCGGAAGATTCCCTCGTCGTTGAAAGGGATTCGTCGTGGAGAAGCGAGGTAGGCGGCAATGTGCGGACGTTCTTGCACTCTGCCGTGCAATGCGAAGAGTCTCCGATATTTGCGTGCAGCCTTGGTCATTGCGCGCGGGAATGCGTAGTTCAGGCCCGCCATGACTTGAAACATCGACAGATCCACGTAAGTCAGTTTTGCGCCGGCCAGATAACGCTCCCCGCGGGCGTTCCTTGCCAGAATCTGCTCGAAGTAGCCGAGATATTTAGGCGCCCGGTGCTTCAGAAAATCCGCCGCCCGGCGGCGCGCCTCCTTCTTCTGATCCTCATAGTAAAGGTTCGCCGCCACCGGGTGATGCGTGTCGTGTACTTCGCCCAGAAAATCCGCCACGGTGAGTTGCAGCGCGTGCGTCCAGAGGCGCCCGCCCTCATCTTTCGGCGCGAGGCCGTGACGAGCACCGAGGAACTGCAGAATGTTGGCCGTCTGGCCGATGACGAGCCTCCCTGCCTCGAGAAAAGGCGGCGCGAACTCCAAAAAGCGCAGGAGCGCCGCGACTCCGGCCCCTTTACCGGTCTCGCGCGCGACATCCCGATAGCGCGCGCCGCCCTCCTCGAGAGCCAGTCGGACGAACTCCCCTCGACCCTGAACCGTCGGCCAATAATAGAGCTGGTAGTTCATCACCCTACCTCGTTGATTTCGCGTTACGGGTCGACAGATTACTGTTTGGACCAGGAGTTCGGTAGTCTCGTTGCTTGAAAGCGCAGATTCGGTACGTGATCGCAGATCGGATACACTGACCGCCGCGGGGGTAAAACTCTATGCTGATGCCGGGAATTGAACGGCGGCGGGACAACGACGCATGACCAAGAAACGCACCCTGAAATCAGACGTCGTCGGATCGGATCACTACGACCCGATGAAGGAACCGCGGTACACCGAAATCGCGACCTTCATGCGGGCGCCGCTGGCGCGATCGCTCGTGGATGTCGACATCGGCTTGATCGGCGTCCCGACGGATCTCGGAGTCACCAACAGACCCGGCGCACGGCATGGTCCCCGTGAAATACGCAATTCATCGAGCCTCATGCGGAGTTTCAATCTCGCACTGGGGGTGAATCCGTACGAACTTTGCCGGATCGCCGATCTCGGCGACGTGCGTTTGTCGCATCGGTACGATCTCGAAAAGCAGGTCGAGGAAATCGAGGCGTTCTATCGCCTGGTTCACGCGGCCGGCGTGCGGCCGGTCAGCGCGGGGGGCGACCACTCGATCACATACCCCATATTCAAGGCGATTGCCGCCGATGCGCCCATCGGCATGGTTCACATCGATGCTCACACCGACACCTGGGGCGAATTCTTCGGATCGAAATTCACCCACGGAGCCCCGTTTCGGCTGGCCGTCGAGGATGGATTGCTGGATCCGAAACGGACGATTCAGATCGGCATTCGCGGCGGACAGAACTACATGGACGGCATCGAGTTCTCGCAGTCCCATGGCATGCGCGTGGTGTTCATGGAGGAATTCGCGTCGCTCGGGGTCGAGCGCATCATCGAGGAGGCCCGCCGGGTGGCGGGCGACGGTCCCACGTACATTTCCTTCGACGTGGACGGGCTCGATCCTGTGTATGCGCCGGGTACCGGCACGCCCGAAATCGGCGGCATCACCACCTTGGAAGCGCAGCGCCTGCTGCGCGGACTTCGCGGACTGAATCTCATCGGCGGCGATGTCGTAGAGGTTGCCCCGCCGTACGATCAAACCGGAAACACCGCCCTGGTCGGCGCCACCATGATGTTCGAAATTCTCTGCCTGATCGCGGACCGGCACTTTGGCAAAGATCTCACAGTTCCCGGTCGAGCGGCAGCAGCGCCAGGAAATTGACCTTGAGTCTCTGCCACCCGCTGCGCGCAGGCTCACGCGTGGACTCGACCATGCGGCCGTCCTTTTCGGTCCGCCACACCAGGCGGGGCGATTTCCCCGGCGCGTCGCCCGAGATCAATCCCACGATGTAGCACTCATTGGGCTTGACCATGGCCTCGAAGCGCCGCGCCGTCTGCTGCGCCAGATCCGGACTTTGGATGATCAACCCTATTTCGGTGTTGATGCGCTTCGAACGCTGATCATAGTTCATGGAACCGATGAACAGCTTTTGGCGGTCGAAAACATACATTTTTCCATGAAGCGCGTAGTTGCCATAGCGTGACACCTTCACCGTCTCGCCGCTGCCCCTGACGCTCCCGAGGAGCGCACGCACCTCGTACAGCTCCACGCCCTCCTCGAGCAGCGGGACTCTATAGTGATCATAGCCCGCCTGCGCGGCAATTTCAGTGGTCGACTCGAGCGAATTGGTGAGAACGCGCACGCGCGCCTGGCGCCGGCGCAGATCTTTCAGCAACTGCAGTTCGTCGGGGGCGGGTATGAAATAGGGCGTGACCAGCAGAAACTCGGATTGAACGTCGCGAATCGAATCGAGCACCCCTTGCGCGATCAACCGGCCCGGCAACGCGCCGCTGCTTACCCGTTTCTTGTCGGGACTGTCATAGACCACTTGGGCGTGCGCCCACACCAGCGGCAGCCTGCCGGAGGTGATTCCGGCAAACGGCTCGCCGGTTTTGAGCAGGGACGCGTAGTCGATTGGGGCCACCTTTGGCGGCTCGGCTCGTGGTCGACGGCTCGCGCTCTCGTCCTCGGTACGGGCAACCATGCCGGTGTCAGGAGGCCCGGTGTGCTTCAACGCCTTGGTGGGAATCGCCAAGTCGCTGTTCCAGAATTCGTCGAACGTGCCGGAGAGTTCGCTGACGATCGGTCCGGCGGTAAAGACATCGTCATCCGCGAACTGGGAGTCAGGATCGATCTGAAAATATTGATTGCCGATGTTACGGCCGCCGATGAGCGCCACCGCGTTGTCGGCGACCAGCAGTTTATTGTGCATTCGATAGTCGAGCCGCCGCGCGTGGAAAGCGAAGTCCAGCTTGCGCAACAGCCGCGAGTGCCCTCGATAATCAAATGGATTGAAAATTCGCACCTCGACGGACGGATGGCCCAGAAGCCGCAGGATCTGCTCATCGCCGGCGACCGTGTCACCGTCATCGATGAGCACGCGAATGCGCACTCCGCGATCCGCCGCGCGCCGAAGGCCCTCGGTCAGCATGCGGCCGGTTTCGTCGCCGCGAAAAATATAGTATTGAAGATCGAGAGTTCGTTGAGCGGCATCGATCAACTGCATTCTGAGCTGGAATCCGTCCACGCCGATGCCGACGACGCGAAAGGCCGAATAGCCCTCGTGTTCGTGGGCGGCGCCGGCAAACTGTTGGCCAAGGCGGGTGTCCTCCGGGTGGGCGAACGCCACGGATGCGGTCTTGGGATAATTCGCACCGGGCGGAAGCCCTGCGCAACCATAGAGTATTGCCAGGGCGAGCAATGCCGCGGCATGACGGCTGACGCCCCGATGCGGAGCACTTCGTTGGCCCATCGCCGTTATTCTTATTGGTATGCGCACGCCATGGTCCGCCTGTCCTGCAAGATCGATGCCGCCGATTCGACGCCCCAATCGCATGCGGTCCCGCGATTGACCGGGACTATCGCATTGATAGAGAGCGCCAATTTGACTTAGGCTGGGCCTGAGGTCTAAGTTGGCCAATGGTATATCTGTTTGGTTCCGAATTTTCAATCGGAAGGAGTGAGCCGTGAATCTGAAAGGTAGTAAGACGGAGAAGAATCTCAAGGACGCATTTGCAGGCGAATCGCAGGCGAATCGGCGTTATTTGTACTTCGCGGCCAAGGCGGACGTCGAAGGCTTCAATGACGTGTCCGCGGTGTTCCGTTCCACTGCCGAGGGTGAGACGGGCCACGCCCACGGACATTTGGAATACCTGGAAGCGGTAGGCGACCCGGCCACCGGATTGCCGATCGGTGCAACCTCGCAGAATCTCAAGGCTGCCATCGCCGGCGAAACGCACGAATACACGGACATGTATCCCGGCATGGCCAAGAGCGCCAGGGAAGAAGGTTTCGGCGAAATTGCCGATTGGTTCGAGACGCTGGCCAAAGCCGAACGATCGCACGCGAATCGCTTCCAGAAGGCGTTGGATAACCTTTAACCCCATCCTTGGTTGACGCCGGGCGACCACATCGAGCGGGCTCCGTTCCGGGAGCCCGCTGCCATTTCGGCTGGGAGACGAACCGTGTCCGACGCGGAGAGCAAATCAGGCCGCGAGGGCAGTCTGGAAGCACCCACCCGCCATGCCCTCGGCTGGCAGGATCCCCAGTTCTATGACGCCGGTGCGCTGCAGAAGGAACTCGAACGAGTCTTCGATATCTGCCATGGCTGCCGCCGCTGCTTCAATTTGTGCAATTCCTTTCCGACTCTGTTCAGCCTCATCGACGACTCGAAGACCGGCGAGCTCGATGGCGTAGATGAGAAGGCCTTTGGGCAAGTGGTCGACCAGTGCTACCTCTGTGACATGTGCTACATGACCAAATGCCCTTACGTCCCGCCGCACCCGTGGAACGTCGACTTCCCGCACTTGATGCTGCGCGCCAAAGCCGTGAAGCATCAAAGTGGCGGGACGCGCTGGCGCGACAAGGTGCTGAGTTCGACGGACCTCGTCGGCAGACTCGCGGGCATTCCCGTCGTCGCCGAGGCGGTCAACGCCGCCAATCGCAGTGCGGTGGGGCGCAAGCTCCTGGACGCCGCGCTCGGCGTGCATCCGGAGGCGCCCGTGCCTCCCTACCGGTCCAACACACTGCGCAAACAAGTCGCCAAGCGCACTAAGCCCACCGTCGCAGCGCAGGCGGCGGGAGTGACTCGCGGTAAGGTGGCGCTGTTCGCCACCTGCTACGGAAATCGCAATGAGCCTGAAATTGGGCTCGACCTCGTCAGAGTGTTCGAGCACAACGGGATCGAAGTTGCGCTGGTCGAGCAGGAAAATTGCTGCGGCATGCCCAAGCTGGAACTGGGCGATCTGCAGGCGGTTGCGGATTTGAAGGCCAAGAACCTGCCCCCCCTGCTCGCCATGATCGACGAGGGCTACGATATCGTCGCGCCCGTCCCCTCGTGCGTACTGATGTTCAAGCAGGAGCTGCCGTTGATGTTCCCGGACGAACCCGACATCGCCAGGGTCAAACGATGCATGTTCGATCCGTTCGAATACTTGGCGCTGCGGCACAAAGCCGGACTGATGCGCACTGATTTCGCACGGCCTCTCGGCAAAGTCGCCTACCACGTCGCCTGCCACTTGCGAGTGCAGAATATCGGACTCAAGACTCGCGACATATTGCAGCTGATTCCCGGAACCACTGTCGAGCCCATCGAACGATGTTCGGGCCACAATGGCACCTACGGCGTCAAGCGGGAGTTTCGCGATACTTCCATGAAGATCGGCAAACCGGTGATCCAGCGCGTGCAGGCGAGCGGCGCGGACTTTTACGCAAGCGATTGCCCGATGGCGGGCCATCAAATCGAGAGCGGTTTGCAAAATGCGTCGCCGCCGACGCATCCCTTGACGCTGCTGAGAATGGCCTATGGCCTGGAGACGACACCTTGATTAAAAAATTGTCGCGCCCGGATCTCATGAGCCTGGAGCAGTACGCCTCCGAACGGACTCGGTTGCGCAGCGAAGTCATTGCCCACAAGCAAGTACGCAATGTGCAGGTCGGACCCAACATGACCTGGTGTTTCGAGGATTACATCACCATACGCTATCAAATCCTCGAGATGCTGCGCGCCGAGCGGATCTTCGAGAGCGACGGCATACAAGGGGAACTCGACGCCTACAATCCGCTCATTCCCGACGGCAGCAATTGGAAGGTCACCTTACTGCTGGAGTTTCCCGACCCCGACGAGCGGCGTGTTGCGCTCGAGAAATTGATGGGCGTCGAGGATCGCTGCTGGATACGGGTAAGCGAAATGGAACGAGTATTCGCGATCGCCGACGAAGACATGGAGCGTACGAACGACGAAAAGACCTCGGCCGTGCATTTTTTACGCTTCGAGCTCTCCCCCTCGATGGTTCAAGCGATGAAAAGCGGTGCTTCCCTGAGCATCGGCGTCGATCACGACAATTATCGCCACGTGCAGAGCCCTCTGCCGGCCCCGATTCGCGACTCCTTGGCACGTGACCTCACTTAGCTCAAAAAAGATTGTAAAAATAACAACTTACCCAACCTCCGGAATCTTCGGTATCGTGTTCTGTCAGTAAGTCCTGGGGACACCTGATATGAGGACATCAATATGACCGCTCGGACCGAGTCGGCCAGCTCGATACAGCCGCGCTCGGGGACTGAAGGCGCAGCTCTCGTGTGGCTGGACGCCTTGGCGGGCGGTCTTTGCACTCCCGAAGCATTCTTGAATGCAGTGCACGAACAAGCCCAAGCGGACCCTGACGAGAGCTGGGAAGTTTTGTCGCTGCTCGACCAGTATTACCGCCGAGGAAAAATAAAGGCCGAACTCTTCCACTCGCTCAAGTCCCGCCTCGAAGGCTCGGCACTCGGCGACCAGGAGGTGATACCGGACGCGCGGCCGAACGCCCCAACCCCGGATCCGCCGCCACCCTCGGCAACGGCGACCACCGAAACGCTGACCGTTGTGCCAACCGTCACGCCGACGTCCGTTACCGCACCCGCCGCGGCACCCGTCGCGGCGACCCCAGGGAAGGCGTCAACCGCTTCACGCCGGGCGCTGAGAGAAGTCCGAAGGGAAGTGGCGATCGGCGACGTGCTGCGTGGCCGCTATCGGATACGGGGAGTATTCGGGCACGGCGGCATGGGCACCGTGTTCGACGCCATCGACGAGTATCGGGTCGATCGGCCCAGCTCCGGGAAGCGGATAGCGATCAAAGTTCTCCATACGGCGGTTACCCAGCGAGACGAACTTCTCGCCGAGCTGCAGAGCGAATTCCAGCACCTGCAATTGCTGTCCCATCCGAACATCGTTCGAGTGCATGAATTCGACCGCGACGGCGACAACACCTTCTTCACGATGGAGCCGCTGATCGGTGCGCTTCTCAGTCAGGTCATAGGCGCAAGAAACGCGGTTGCCTTGCCGCGGCCGATCGCGCTGGCCATGATGCGCGACATTGGCGCCGCTCTTGCCCATGCCCACTCGCGCGGCATCGTGCACGGCGACGTCAACCCGCAAAATATCTTCATCACCAATGACGGTGAATTGCGGGTGCTGGACTTCGGCGCCTCGCACAGATTGCTGCGGGATGCCGGTCGGTCGCAACGCGCTCCCGTCGCCACTCCGGGCTACGCCAGCTGCCAGTTGCTCGAAGGTCAGCATCCCGATGCGCGGGATGACCTCTTTGCATTTGCATGCGTTGCCTACGTCCTGTTGTCAGGACAGCACCCTTTCCCCAGGCTCACCGCCATCGAGGCGCGCGTGCAGCGCGTGCGTCCTTCCCGTCCACCGGGGCTCACGGGCCGACAATGGCAAGTCCTTCGCGAAGGCCTTCGTTGGGAGCGCGAACGGCGTCCTGCGGACGTTCAGAAATGGCTGGACCGGTTCGGGCTAGCTGCCGCTGCGCCTCATCTGCCCCCGTTGAACGCACTGATGAATGCGCCGGCTCCTCGGAAAACTGGGGGCGCACGGGCAGCCGCCGCCATCGCCGTGCTCGCGGTGCTGGCGGCCGGCGGGTATTGGTCCGTGACTCACTATGACTCACTGGTGCGCCTGGTCAAACCCGCGACACCCGTAGCCACTCAACAGGAGTCGCCTCCGCCAGACTCTGAGTCAGCGCCTGCTCCCCGTGCGGTACCCACCCCCGCGCCAAAGGGCGCGCCAAAGGGCGCTGCCCGATCAGCCGCTACCCGATCAGCCGCTACCCGATCGTCCGCTGCGCCATCAGCCGCTGCCCCGTCAGCCACTGCCCCATCAGCCGCTGCCCCATCAGCCGCTGCCCCGTCAGCCGCTGCCCCCGAGGCCGCTGCCCCCGAGGCCGCTGCACCGATGGCCGCTGCCTCGACCGCCTCCGCGCCGGCGGTGGCTGCGCCCACGGCCAGTGTCCCCACCGCTGCCGCGCCACGGAGTACGACAGCCGGCGCCGGTGCGGCAACTGTGCCTGCCCGGCCGTCCGCCGGTGAGACATCCGTTCGCGCCGGCAATGCGGGGCCGATTCGTGTAGAAATGGTTTCGGATACCGTCGACGTCGCACCCAGCGACCAGGCGGCTCGCATCACGGTTCGACGAAGAGGCAACGTGCACGGCGACGCAAGCTTTACATGGTGGACGGAGTCCGGCACGGCAAAGCCTGGCCGAGACTTTTATCCTGTGATTCCCAGTGTTGAACACATCTCGGACGGCAGAGATAGCGTCACTTTGAATGTTCCGATTCTAAGTACACCTCGCGGCAATTCTAAAAGCTTCTATGTAGTGATCGACCGCGCCGAGTCGGGTGTTGCCACGCTCGGTGCGCGAAACCTCACCATGGTGACGATACAACCGCGGGACTAAGTCGGCCGTCCGGCCGACTTGAACGCCCGAAGGGGCGGCCCCGCAGGGGCGAGGCGCGCAGCGCCGAGTACTAAGTCGGCCGTCCGGCCGAGTACTCGATCACGCGCGCATAAAGCGACGAGTAGGCGGCGCGCAGCACATTTTTCTGCACCTTGCCCATGGCATTTCGCGGCAACTCATCGACGAGGAGCACGCGCTTGGGCACCTTGTAGCGCGCCAGCCGGGCCTGCAGAGAGTTGATGAGGTCTGCCTCCGACAACTCGGTAGAGGGTTGCGGCACGACCACTGCCGTAACGCCTTCGCCGAAATCCGGGTGTGGAACGCCGAACACGGCGCTCTCCAATACCCCCGAGAGCGCGTCCAACTCCATCTCGACCTCTTTCGGGTAGACGTTGTAGCCTCCGCTGATCACGACGTCCTTGGCTCGGCCCACGATGTGCACGTATCCGTCTCGATCGATGCGGCCGAGATCGCCCGTCTTGAACCAGCCGTCGGTGGTGAACTCGCCGCGCGTCTTCTCGGGATCTCGCCAATAGCCGGCGAATACATTCGGACCCCTGACCTCGAGCGCACCGGTGACATCGGCTCGGGTATCGACGGCTCCGGCCGCACCGGCCACCCGGACCGCGATTCCCGGCAACGGCGTGCCGACCGAACCGGGCTTGCGCACCCCCTCGTAGGGATTCGATGTGTTGATCAAGGTCTCGGTCATCCCGTATCGTTCTAGAATCGCATGGCCCGTTCGCCTCAGGAATTCCTGGTGCGTCTCCATCAGCAGAGGCGCCGACCCTGAGATGAACAAGCGTACATTGGCGGTGACTTCACGATTCAAGCGGGTGAGCTGCAGCAGCCGCGTGTAATGCGTGGGAACACCCATGAACACGGTGACCTGCGGCAGGCGCTTCAATGCCGATTCGGCGTCGAATTTCGACAGCAACACCAGGCTTGATCCTGACGCGAGGACGGTGTTGATGGCGGCGAACAACCCGTGAACATGAAACAGCGGCAGGGTGTGCAGCAAGACATCGCGACTCGTAAAATGCCAGGCCTCGGCGAGCGCGGCGGCATTGGACGCGAGATTCGCCCGCGACAGCATCGCACCCTTCGATCGGCCCGTGGTGCCGGATGTGTACACGATCGCGGCCAGCGAATTCGCACCAGGGTTCCGCGGCGGATCGGGATCCTCACCGGATTCCCGCACCAGCGCAGGCAGGGATCCCTCGCCCTCCGCCCCGAGCGTCTCCACATGGTGTACTCCGGCATGAGTCGCGTGCGGCTCGATCAGGGCGCGGTCGGCCGGGCGGATGACCGCGACGCGCGGTTGCGAGTCGCGCAGGAAATAATCGACTTCGTTGGGCGTATTCGCCGTGTTGATGGGCACGAATACCGCTCCCATGCGCAGGCACGCAAGGTAGAGCAGGACAGCCTCCACGGATTTCTCCACTTGCACCGCAACGCGGTCTCCGGACACGACGCCCCGCCGCATCAGAGCCGCGGCAAATCGCCCGGACTGGACACGCAGCGACGCGTAGCTCAATTCCCGGTCCATGGACGTCTCGAGAAATAAGCGGTGTGGATGGCTGCGAGCGGTGGACTCAATCCACTCGGCAGGATCTGTGTCGGAAACCATGGTGAGAGTATGCCGTCACGGCCGGCTTAATTCATCCGACAGCTGCATCAGTCCTCGATGATGCGGCTGTGCGCGCGGGTGTCGCGCATGGTCAATGCCACTAAAAAACTGATCCCCGACAGCGCGGAGGCGTATACATAAAATCCGCTCTCGGTTCCGATCGATTTGAACCATAGCGCGGCATACTCGGCCGTGCCGCCGAACGCCGCATTGGCGAGGGCATAGGGTACCGCTACGCCGAGAGTGCGAATGGCGGTGGGAAAGAGTTCGGCTTTCACCACGGCACTGATCGAGGTGTAGCATGATTGAATCGTCATCGCTGCAAGGATCAGGCAAAAAGCAATCCACGATGATCGGGTAGCCGCCACTGCGGACATGACCGGCCACGTGACCAGGGTGCCGCCGCCGAACGCCACCAGCATCATGGGTTTGCGCCCCACCTTGTCCGACAGCCAGCCGAAGACAGGCTGGGCGATCATGAACGCGATCAGGGTGACGGCGCTGATCTCGGTCGCCTGGTCCTTGGAGAATCCTGCGGTGTTGGTCAAAAACTTCTGCATGTATGTGGTGTACACGTAGAAGATCATTGAGCCGCCGGCGGTAAATCCCAGAACGGTCAGGGCTTCGCGTGGGTGCTCGAAAAAGAGTTGGCGCATGCCTCCGCGCACGCTTCCCGCAGCCTCGGCGCGCACGAATGATTGCGACTCTTGCAGCCGCCGCCGCATCCAGTAGGCGACGATCGCCAGTCCCGCTCCGATCACGAAGGGAATTCGCCACCCCCAGGCAGCCATGTCCTCCTTCCGCAGCAGATGCTGCAGGATGATCAACACCGCCAGTGCCATCAGCTGGCCGCCGATCAAAGTGACGTACTGGAAGCTGGACCAGAACCCGCGGTACCGGCGCCCGGCCATTTCGCTTATGTAAGTCGCGCTGGCGCCGTATTCGCCTCCCAGGGACAAGCCCTGAAAAATCCGGGCGAGGAGCAAGATCACGGGAGCCGCAATGCCGATCGTTGCCGCCCCAGGGGTCGCTGCGATTGCCAGCGATCCTCCGCACATCATGGCTACCGACAGAGTGAGCGCGGCCTTGCGGCCCACCCGGTCGGCATAGCGCCCCATCAGCCACGCGCCGATCGGGCGGGCAAAAAAACCGACGGCGAACACCGCCGCAGTCTGCAGAAGTTGCGCGGTCTGATCGCCCTTCGGGAAAAAGATCGGCGCGAAATAGAGCGCGGCGGCCGAGTAGGTATACCAATCGAACCACTCGACCAAATTGCCCACGGAGCCGCCGAAAACGGCGCTGATGCGCGAAACGCTGGGCACTCCTTCAGACATCGTGTTCGGCGAAGGCGCTTGGTTCAAGGTCTGTCAGCGTAGAACCAATACTCCGCCGAGTAGGTCTCTCGCACTTCCCCGCCGGCCGACGCTTGACTGCATCCATCCGATGGCGCATTGCCCCCAACCGTATGCAGCCGCTGGATGAACCGCACACGCCCGAACACGCCGTTTCCCGACGCCGACTTCGCACTCAACAACAGCCAGGCAACGGCGTTCGGATCCGGGCTGTCGGCCCGCGCAACGACGTCGCCGACCACCTTGCTTCCGTCCGTGCCTTCCCAGGTCGGACCCGCATAATGCCTTCCTATCTTGTTGCCCGACTGGTCGAACAGATCCGCTTCGGGTTCCTTCAGCAGCCATTCAAAGCGCGCGGCGTCATCCTTGGCGGCCCGGCACCGGTAAATCTGCACTCCCGTGGCATGTACCCGCAGTGTCAATACCGTGTTCGTCGGAACCCGCAGGGGCGGCGGGATGTCACCCGCGTTCATCCAGGGCGAAGCCGCACAGCCGGCAAGCAGCGCCGTGACCGTCGCTTGAACCAGGACCGCCATCAACCGATTTTTCGTGGACACACACCCTCCTGATTGACCCATGACTTTAAGCGGGAAGGCCGCGGCTATTCCGCGCAATAGGATATCCCACCGTCGACACCCATCCTGACTTTCTGCAAGCGCTGCCGACTCGGCCCCCCGGCCCTCCCGGGGCGATTCGAGCGCATCGAATCCGCCATGCATAGGATAGAATGCGTCCACCGCCCATGAGCCAATCCATCGCATTTCGAAATGACATCCCGTTCATCAAGGATCTTGGCATTGAATTCGTCAGTGCTGAGAACGGCCGCGCGGTGGTCGCACTCGATCTCGCTCCGCGTCATTTGAACAGCTGGTCCGTCGCTCATGGCGGCGTGCTCATGACGCTGCTCGACGTGGCGATGGCGGTCGCAGGCCGGTCCCTGGACCCCGCCGCCGGCGGCGGCGTGACCGTGGAGATGAAAACCAGTTTCCTGCAGCCGGCCAATGCCGGCACCCGACTCATCGTGTCGGCGCATGCATTCCACCGGACGAGCACGATGGCCTTCTGTGACGGCGAAGTGCGCGACACCGCCGAGCGTCTCATCGCCAAGGCGATGGGGACCTTCAAATACCTTAAATTGGACCGCGCCGTTTGAAACAGCTCGTTCTGCACCACTAGCTTCCGACAATTCCGCCGCAAATCCGAAACCGATGCCGGAACTCATCGGGCAAACTACAATTGCCGACAATCTACATTGGGGGGTAGTCCATGAAAGCAGAAACAGCATTCGCCCGATTGAGCGGGCACCAGAGAATCGCCGGGCAGCTCGTACGGTCGAGCGGCGGCGAAGCGATCGACGTATGGGATCCGGCCACAGAGGAACGGATCGGGCAAATTGCGGACGCGGACGCGGCGGACGTCGATCAGGCGGTTGCGGCAGCCAATTCGGCGCAGCGCAGCTGGCGCAGTGTGAACTTTCATCGGCGGGCGGAGCTGCTGCACGAAGTATCGAGGCAGGTGATGGCGGCGCGGCCGCTGGTGGCGGAAATGCTGACCCGCGAAATGGGCAAACCCTACAAGGAATCTTTCGACGAAGTGGCATGGTCCGCCAGCGCCATCGACTATTACGCCGAAATAGCTCGCCACGAGAATGGCAAGGTGCTGGGCTCAGCCGTGGATGGCCAATTTCATTTCACGACCAAGGATCCTCTCGGCGTGGTCGTGATCATCTTGCCGTTCAATTATCCCCTGTGCCTGCTGTGCTGGCAGGCCGCTGCCGCCCTCGCCAGCGGCAATGCGGTGATCATCAAGCCCTCCGATCTCACGACGCTGACGACGCTCCAGTTCATCGCGGCATTCGATGCGCTTCCCCCGGGCCTGGTGCAAGTCATTACCGGGGGCGGCGCCGTCGGCAAACGCTTGGTTGAGCATTCCAACACCCACATGGTGGCCTTCACGGGCGGAATAGAAACAGGACGCGTCGTCGCGGAGACTTGCGGGCGCCTTTACAAGCGGACACTGATTGAAACCTCCGGGAATGATCCCTTCATCGTCATGCCGTCGGCGCCCGTCGATATCGCGGCGCGCGGCGCCGCCTTCGGAGCGTTCCTCAATTGCGGTCAAGTTTGCGCAGCTGCCGAGCGCTTCTACGTCCATGAACGGGTTTACGGTGAGTTCATCGAAAGGCTGGTGCATTACACGAGGCAGATTCGCGTCGGCAACGGACTCGAGCGGGTCGACATGGGGCCCCTCGCGTCGAAACGCGAGCTCACGCGGTATTTGCGCATACTCGACAATGCGACCGCGCAAGGCGCCAAGGTGCTGGCGGGCGGCGGCCGGCCGGCGCATCTCGTGAAGGGCTGGTTCGTGAATCCCACGGTGCTCGGCGATATCTCACCCGACGCGCCCATCATGAACGACGAGACGTTTGGGCCCGTCGCGCCCGTCAGCGTGGTCAAGAGCTTCGACGACGCGTTGACGCTGGCCAACCGCTCCCGATATGCCCTGGGCGCGACCGTGTACACGACCAACTTGGACGAGTCGATGCGGGCAGTCAACGAACTGGAGGCAGGAATGGTGTGGGTCAACGCACCGCTCCTCGACAATGACGCGGGACCGTTCGGCGGACGAAAACAATCCGGGATGGGCAGGCAACTCGGCGCGGAGGGTCTGGACACATTCAGACATACGAAATTGTCGATGATCGATCACGGCGCAAAGGCACACGACTTCTGGTGGTTCCCGTATTCCGACGCCGAGGCGTTCCCCGGCAGCGCCAATGACTGATCCCGCGCAGGGCAACACCCTTTCGCAGGCGCCGGCTTTGGCGCCGCAACTCGAAGTGCGGATCGCGATAGTCGAAAGCGCCGCGCCCAAGTCCGACTTCGATGCCTCCAGCTGGTTCTGGATGATATTACTGGGTGTTGCGATTCCGCTGATACTGCTGGCCGTCGGCTGGTGGGCGTGACCACGCACGCGAATACGCAGGCTGACGAGAGCGCTTGGCCTCTGCTTCCGGAGGAACGCACCTGGGGCGCGGCGCGATTGACCCTTACGCTCGCGACGACGGCGGCCGCGACTTGGTGCTATCTGATCGGCGAGTCGGTTGCGGGCTACCTCGGCTTCATCAAGGGCGGACTTGCACTCAGCGCCGGTTGCATGATCGGCATGGTTCTGGTGCTGCTCGCCGCGGGGCCCACCTGTGTGCGTTTCGGCATCGACTCCGTCGCCGCCACCAAGCCGCAATTCGGGTCCCGCGGATGGGTCGTGCCCGCGGCCCTTCAGGCCGTATCGATCATCGGCTGGAATTCCCTGCTGATCATATTCTTCGCAAAGTCCGCGGTGCAGCTCTGCGTGGCACTCGGCATCCTCGATCTGGGATCGCACAACGCGGCCTTGGTGCCCGTGTTGACCGTGCTTGCGTGCGCGATCATTTTCACCGTCCTGCGCCGCGGCGCGACGGGCGTGTCGCTGGTGTCGAATATCCTCGTCGCGCACGTGCTCATCGGGCTCTGGATGCTCTATCTGCTCGTCTCGCGCCGTTGGCCCGAACTCATGGCGGCGCAACCCGCCAACGCGAGCTCCAATCACTTGTGGAACTACACCACGGGCGTCGAGCTCGGCATAGGGGCAACCCTATCCTGGTGGCCTTATATTGGGGCAATGATTCGCATGGCACCCAACGCGCGAACGATCGTGCTGCCGGTCATGCTCGGGATGGCGGCGCCCGTTCCGTTGCTGAGCCTCATCGGCCTCGCGGGCTCGCTGGTTCTCAAGTCATCCGATCCCACGGAATGGCTGCGCATCGTCGGCGGACCCGCTTATGCGATTGTCTCGCTGACCTTCGTCACGGCGGCGAATTTTGGTACGACGACCGCGGGCATCTACGCCTCGGCCATCGGCCTCCGCAATTTCGCGGCTTTGCAAAAGCACACCTGGACGACGTTGCTGCTGATCACGATAGCGCCGGTCGCCCTGGTCGGCATATTCATTCCCGAGCTGTTCTTTGCCAAATTCGGCAATTTCCTCGCGCTGATCGGGGTTGCATTCGCTCCGCTCTGCGGCATTCAAATCGTCGACTACTTCGTTCTGCGCCGTGGCCGCATCGATATCCGCGCAATCTACGTGGATGCGCCCGGACACGCGTATTATTTCTGGCGGGGCATCAATCCGGCCGCGATGACCGCTCTGGCCGTCGGTTGTTTTACTTATATCGCCTTTCTCAACCCGCTGACTTACGACTCCATAGCGCCGTACCCGTACCTCACGGCCTCGTTGCCCTCCGCGTCAGCCGCCGCTCTGGCGTATTTCCTCGGCAGCCTCCTCGTCATTCGCGCCGGCCGGGGGGCGTATCCGCGAAGGTAAATGTCCGGTAACCGTGGCGGTAGTCCCCGATTCGCCGCTATAGTGGGGCATGAGGCTCGCATGTCGTTCGTGAACCCCGGCCGCGGAACATTCCAATTCTCGCAGCGTCGCAACGCGCTCGCGTTCTGGATCGGCTCGGCGGTGGTAAGCGTCGGCGTGGTGCTGCACCTGCCGATGTTCTGGATGGCGCGCAGCTCCGGCTTCAACATGTCCGGAATGCCCATGGACGCGGGCATGCTGCTCGGCATGCTGCTGATCGTGGCCGGAATCGCCGCCGCGGGTTATGGTTTATTGCCGAATCACCCGCCCGCTGCCGGCGTATGCAGCACGATCTCGCCGCCGGAAGATGCGCCGCTCTCCGCCGCGCATTGGAAGCTGATGGGCGTCTTGGCGGTGGCGCTCATCATCGACATCATGAAACCGGCCAGCCTCGGATTCGTGACGCCGGGGATGCGGACGGAATACGGGGTGGATCGGGCAACCGTGGCTTTGCTCCCGCTGTCCGCGCTGTTCGGCACCGCGGCGGGTTCCTTCATATGGGGAGCGCTCGCGGACCTGTACGGCAGGCGCGCGTCGATTCTGCTGTCATCCGTCATGTTCGTCGGGACGTCGATTTGCGGCGCCATGCCTTCGTTCTGGTGGAATGTCGCGATGTGTTTCCTGATGGGCGCCGCCGCCGGCGGGATGCTGCCGGTTGCCTACGCGCTGCTTGCGGAAATCATGCCGACGAAGCACCGCGGCTGGTGCCTCGTGCTCGTGGGCGGCATCGGCACCATCGGCGGTTATTTCGCGGCCAGCGCACTGTCGGCGCTGCTGCAGCCATTTTTCGGGTGGCGCATCATGTGGTTCCTCAACCTGCCCACCGGCCTGCTGCTGATCGCGCTCAGCCCGTTCATTCCCGAATCGGCGCGCTTCCTGCAGCACATGGGGCGTCTCGATGAGGCGCGCGCAACGCTGGCCCGCTTTGGAGCGGTTGTCAGCCTCACACAGGAAGCGGCGGCGCTCGACCCAGGCGTGATCCAGGACGCCGGCGTGCGCTCGCGCGACCCTCATCTGTTGGGCACCATCGTCGCACTCACACTCGCGGCCCTTGCCTGGGGTTTCGTCAACTTCGGCGTGTTGCTGTGGCTGCCCAGCGCCTTGGTTGCCGAGGGGCGCAGCGTCGGCCTCGCGAGCACCGTCATCGCATGGTCCACGCTGATCGCGGCGCCGACCATTGTCGTGTCGGCCTATTTGTACAGCGTGTGGAGCACCAAGGCATCGCTCATCCTGGCGATCGGAATCACCTCGTTGGGCTTGCTGGCGATTCTGCTGCGCGGTACCGGGACGTTGCCCTTCCTGACCAATCCCGTCATGCCGCTGTCTCTTCTCATCGTCGGTTCCAGTGCGATGGTGTCGATTCTTCTGCCGTACGCGGCGGAGAGCTATCCCCTCAGAGTGCGCGGCCGCGCAACCGGTTGGGTGGCGGGCTGGAGCAAAATCGGCGGATTGATTGCGCAGGCGTTGAGCGCGTTGGCCCTCGTTCCGGCGCTCGGGATGGCCGCGGCGGTGATCTCGATACCGGCGGCTCTATCCTTGGCGCTGGTCTGGACCTTCGGCCGTGAAACGCTGGGGCGTGATTTACGCGAACTCGAGTCCACGGCTGGCGCCAGGACCGATGTGCTGCGATGATGAAGCATGCATTGGCGATCGAAACTCATCCATCCCGGCGCTCACGCACCCGCTGATTTTCGTTCGCTGACGACGCCCACCTATCGCGGCTCGACGGTCGTGTTCGAGCGTCAGGCCGACGTGTCGGACGATTGGCGGCAGACCGAGAACGGATACACTTACGGTCTTTACGGCACGCCGACGGTGCTGGAGCTTGGCGCGCGGATCGCGGAAATCGAGGGAGCCCATCATAGCTTCGTCGTTCCCGGAGGCCAGGCAGCGATATCCCTGATCTATCTTGCCTACTGCAAGACCGGGACTCATGCCCTGGTCCCAATCACCGCCTACGGCCCGAACCGTGAGCTGGCCGGAGGATTGCTGAAGCGCCTTGGAATTTCAGTGGAAGCGTATGACCCGCTGATCGGCTCGGGGATTGCGAATCTCATTCGCGATGACACTGCGCTGATCTGGACCGAAAGCCCGGGGTCCGTGACCATGGAGATTCAAGATGTGCCGGCCATCGTCGCCGCAGCCCACGAGCGCAGAGTGCCGGTGGCGCTCGACAATACCTATGCCGCCGGAGTGCTCTTCGACGCCTTCGCGCACGGCGTCGACTTGAGCATGCAGGCGTTGACCAAGTATGTGGGCGGGCACAGCGACTTGTTGCTGGGGACGGTGTCCGTCGCCGGCGCCGCCGCGTATGAAGCGGTCGGTTCCGCCTACAAGCAGCTTGGCATGGCCGTTTCGCCGGACGATTGCAGTTTGGCGATCCGTGGTCTGCTGAGTTTGGGCGTGCGGTTGGAACGGCTCGAGAAGACCGCTCTCGAGGTGGCGGGGTGGTTGGCGAAGCACCCGAATGTCAGCTCCGTATTGCATCCGGCTCTCGAGTCCTGCCCCGGGCATGAATATTGGCATCGCGACTTCACCGGTTCCTCCAGCATCTTCTCGATCGTTTTCGATGAACGGTTCACTCCCGCGCAGGTGATCTCCTTCGTGGATCGGCTGACGCTATTCAAAATCGGCTTCAGCTGGGGCGGCGTCACCAGCCTGGCCGTCGTCTATCCGAATCTTGATCGTCCGGGACGAGACTACGCCGGGCGGCTGGTGCGGCTCAACGTGGGACTCGAAGAATCGTCGGATCTGATCGCCGATCTCGATCAGGCGCTGAACACGATGGACGCGCCGGCCTAGGCGATGTCCATCGGTGCGGCAAGCTCTTTGCGATTCACAGCCGCCTTGCTGGCGACGCTCATCGTGGGATCGTCGGCGATTTGGGGCGCATGCGCGCTCTGGTTCCAGGTGCAGGGCGGTCAAGCGCTGAAGGCACTGAGCGTGCTCCTATGGGCGGGCTTCAGCCTCACGCTGACGATTGCCTTGTGGCAGGGACGGACCGCCGCCGGCCTGGTGACATTCACCGCGGCATTCGGCGCGCTCCTGATCTGGTGGCAGCGAATTGCGCCGTCGAACGATAGAATCTGGGCCGACGACGTGGCGCAAATGACCACCGGCACGGCCGACGGCAATCGAATCACCTTGCGCAACGTGCGCAATTTCGATTGGCGCAGCAATACCGACTACACGCAGCGCTGGGAGACCCGTCACTACGACCTCGACCGCCTGAATTCGGTCGACATGATCATGTCCTATTGGACCGGGCCGGCGATCGCGCACATGCTGATCTCATTCGGCTTCGATGACGGCGAGCATGTCGTCTTCTCCGTGGAAATTCGCCGCGAACGGATCGAGAGCTTTTCCGAGATCGGCGGTTTCTTCAAGGAGTTCGAGCTCAGCGTCATCGCGGCCGACGAACGCGACGTGATCCGCGTTCGAACCAATGTCCGCGGCGAAGACACCTACCTATACCGCCTCCGCATGCCGGTATCCGCGATGCGCTCGCTGTTCCTCGGCTACATCGATGAGGCCAATGCTCTCGTGCGGACGCCGCGCTTCTACAACACCGTTACGGTCAATTGCACCACGCTCGTCTACCAAATGATGCAACGCATAGTCGGCTATCTGCCGTTGAGCCACCGGTTGATTTTCTCCGGTTATCTCCCCGAATATGTGTACCGCGTCGGCGGTCTCGATCAGCGCTATTCCATCAAGGAGCTGCGCGCGCTCGGGCGCATCTCCGAACGCGCTCGAGGGGCCGAGCGCAGCGACACCTTCTCCGCGGACATCCGGCGAGGCATACCCGGGTGATTCACTGAGTGATTCACTGGATATCCGCGCTCAAGGATCCTGCGCGGCGGCGGCCGCAGCCAAGGCACCGAGGGCGGCGATATTCTTCATGAACTCGGGAGGGAACCCGTGGCGCGCCCGCATGTACTCGGGTTCGTTGTACGCCACCCAGGTTTTGCCCTGAGCGTCCTCCCAGGCCAGTACCTTGAGCGGCAGGTCGATCGCCACCGTGGGCGCTGCAACCATCAGCGGCGTACCGCCCTTTGGATTGCCCAGGATCACGAGTCCCGTCGGACGGAGCACGAGACCGGATCGTTCGGCATCGCCGCTGAAGTCTATTTGCGCGAATATCGTCATCCCTCGTACCCGCGCCAGTGTTTGAACCCGATTCAACACTTCAGCGACGCTGTGTTGGGTAGGCAATATCCGCAGGCCGGCAACGGCGGCATCTGTGCTCATGGCGTTCCCCCTCAAGATCGCGTTCCCGTGTGTGCGGCTGATTCTACGAGGGATCCGATAAACGCGCGAATTCGGCTCATGGTCTACCGCAAGGGCGTGAAGCCATAGGCTTTGAATGCGGCATCGCCCGCGGGCCCGCGGATATACGCGACAAATCCGGCCGCTTTGGGCTTGGCTGCGCGGGTCAGGGCGATGGGATAGATGATGGGCAAGTGACTATCCTCGGGAAACACGCCCACCACGCGCACACGCTTGTCGACCAGCGCATCGGTCTCATACACGATCCCGAGCAGCGCCTCGCCTCGATCCACGAACGCAAGCGCCGAGCGCACGCTGTCCGCGCGCACCATGCGGTCCGACACGTCGTTCCAGACCCCTAAGGTGGTCAAAGACTCCCGGGCGTAGCGGCCGACGGGCACCGAATCGGGATCGCCGGTAGCCAGGCGGCCCGTGCCCAGCGCCTTGGCCAGGGGAAAACGAGGAGCAATCTTCACGTCGATTTTGCTGTCAGCGGGCGCGATCAGGACCAACCGATTGCCGAGCACATCGTGCCGAGTGTCGCGCTGAATGAGACTTCTCGCCTGCAGATAGTCCATCCACTCCACATCTGCCGAAAGAAAGACGTCGGCGGGCGCGCCATTTTCGATCTGGCGGGCGAGCGCGGAGCTCGCCGCGAACGAGAATCTGACGGGAATCGACGTTTCCTTCGTAAAGCCGTCCCCCAGCTCCTGCAGCGCATTGGTCAATGAAGCCGCCGCGAACACGGTGATCGGCGGCTTGTCCGCGTCCGCCGCAACGCTCGTCGAGCCGAACGATGTCAGCCACAGTATCAATCCCACGCCGACGAATTTTTTCATGATCGGACCTCATTGCGCCACGGTTATTCGTTGTCCACTATTCGAGGCTTGCGTGCCGCCCATTTGATCGGAACGGGTCGCGTTATGCTCATCGGTATACTACGACTTTGTCAGGTTCCGCAGAATGTCTTGTGGACGCGCTCGCCCGGCTGCGGGGGATCGGCGTAGGACTCGAATCCTTCCTGGGACCGGTACGGCTGCGACAACACGGCCGACAACTTGGCAAAGGGCTCGAAATCCTGGCCCTCGACGGCCGCGTTGATGACTTGTTCGATTCGATGATTGCGTGGGATGACTGCGGGGTTGACCTGCCGCATCGCCTCGGCGCGCGCTCGCGGTTCCACGGGTTCCCGCGCCGTACGCGCCCGCCACCGGCTTGCCCACTCGTCGTATTCCCTCGGATTCACGAATAAAGATTCTACGCTCGTGTCCCCCGCCTCCTCCTCCGCGGCGTCGCACAGCCGGCGGAAGGTCAGTGTGAAATCCGCCTGATTGCGATGCATCGCATCGAGCAAATCCTCGGCGAGCGCCGCATCGCCGTCTTCGCGCGACGACAGACCCAGCTTGCGGCGCACGCCGGCCAGCGCGAGGTCCGAAAAGCGCGGCGAAAATGTCGCGAGCGCCTCAGTGGCGAGCTCCACCGCCCGATCCGCACCGCCATCGATGATGGGAAGCAGCGTCTCCGCGAACCGTGCGAGATTCCACAGGGCGGCGTGAGGTTGATTGCCGTAGGCGTAGCGGCCCTGCCGGTCGATCGAACTGAACACCGCCGCCGGATCGTAGGCATCCAGGAAGGCGCAGGGGCCGAAATCGATGGTTTCTCCCGACACCGCCATGTTGTCGGTATTCATCACGCCATGAATGAAGCCCACGTGCATCCAACCGGCGATGAGCGATGCCTGGGCGCCGGTGACGGCCCGCAGCAGCGAGAGATACGGCTGCGGGTCGGCTCTAGCTTCCGGAAAATGGCGATCGATCACGTAATCGGCGAGCAGTCGAACGGCATCCACGTCGTCGCGCGCGGCGAAGTACTGGAACGTGCCCACGCGCACGAAGCTTCCCGCCACTCGCGTCAGTATCGCTCCCGGCAGCGCTTCCTCGCGGAACACCGGCTCGCCGGTGGCCACCGCGGCGAGCGCTCGCGTGGCGGGAATGCCGAGCGCATGCATGGCTTCGCTGACGAGATACTCTCGCAATACCGGGCCGAGCGCGGCGCGCCCATCGCCGTCCCGCGAAAAGGGCGTTCGGCCCGTGCCCTTCAAATGAATGTCGCGGCGCATGCCGGCGCGGCCCTGCACCTCCCCGAGCAGGATGGCGCGGCCATCCCCAAGCTGCGGTACGAAATGGCCGAATTGATGGCCGGCATAGGCCATGGCGATCGGCTCCACCCGCGGCGGCAGGACATTTCCCGAAAAAGTGGCCGCCAGCGCCTCCGCGTCGAGGTCGCCGATGTCGAGCCCCAACTCCGCGGCGAGCGCGTGATTGAATCGCAGCAGCCGCGGTTTGGCGACCGGCACCGGGTTGACCCGCGCGAAGAAGCGTTCCGGCAAACCGGCATAACTGCTGCGATTCATGAGCTCGATTGATTCAGCGGTTTGCGCCATACATGGACTCGTGACATCAAATCCCGATCGCATCGATCAGGCGGTAGGCAAAGACCGATGGCGCCAGAAACCACGGTCTCCCGTGATAGTACGGCCGCGACGGGAACGGCAGTCCGTCGAGAGCGGTGCGCCCCTCCTCGAGCCCGAGCATTTGCTGTCCGATGCGCCTGCCGAAATGCGGCGCGAGCGGCACGCCCTGGCCGCAATATCCCATGCAGTAGTAAATGCCGTCGTGTTGGCCCAGATGCGGCAGGGTATCGAAAGTGTACGCGACCCACCCCACCCATGCATGGCTCACGCGCACCGATTTCAATTGCGGAAATATGCGCGCCATCATCGTCCGCAGGCGCGGCACGCAGGCGAGCGGGTCCTTCTCGGCCAAAGCAGCCCGGCCCCCGAATATGATGCGCTCGCCGTCCGCCGACGGCCTGTAGTACACGACGACCCGCCGCGAGTCGACGATGTTTCGCCCGCGCGGAATCAGCGCACGAACTTGATCCGCGCCCAGAGACTCGGTCGCGATCTGATAGCTGCCGATGGGGATGACTCGCCGCCGATGCCACGGCGATAGAGGACCCGAGTAGCCATTGGTCGCGAGCAGAACTTGCCGCGCGCGAACGATTCCGCGCGGTGTCAGGACTTCAAAGCCGTCGCCGCTGGATTGGATGCCGCTCACCGGACAGCGATCCAGCACCCATGCCCCGCCCTCCTCTGCACGGCGCAGCAGCGACAGCAGGAGACGTGTGGGATCGACGGAGGCATCGTCGTGGTACACGCAGCCGCCGTGATAGAAATCGCTCGCGATCTCGCCGTGCTGCTCTGTTCTGGGAACGACGCTGATCCTCTGCTCGAGTCCCCGCGGCTGGTTCTCGGCGTCCCGCGCCATTTGCCTGAAGTGCCTCGCCGTGTGGGCCCCGAAAAAACATCCCTCCTCGCGCCAACCGCAATCGTCCCGCTGTTTGGCCAACGAGCGCAGGTACGTCACGGCGTCGAGGCCTTCGCGGCAAATTCTGAAGGCCAAATCCTCCCCGAACTTCGCCTTCAAGGAATTGAACGAAGGCTTGATGCTGTGGGCGACCTGACCTCCGTTGCGGCTCGAACACCCCGCGCCCCATTCGCCGGCGTCGAGGACCAGCGTGGAACGCCCCGCTGCCGCGGTCTCGCGAGCCGCCGAGAGTCCGGTGTAACCCGCGCCGACGACGAGCACGTCGACGCGGTCCGGCAACGGCCGCGCGGATGGCGGCGGCAGGTCGACATTCTGCATCCACAACGGGGTTATGGAGATCTTGTCTGGCATCTTGGAGTGCTGCGCGGGTTTGTGGGCGATCACACGGCGCTTTAGACTACCGCTTCGCCCGCCCGCCCATATTGCGGGCCGGTCGACCGGGTGGCCAGCCATGATCCGAACAGAATGAGCACGAACGCAAGGATTCCCCCTACTCCCAAGCGCTCATGCAGCAGCCACACGCCGAGCAGCGCCGCCACCGCGGGGTTGATATAGGTGATCACGGCCGCGCGCGACGCGCCGGCGTGCCCCACGAGATAGAACATCAACAACATCGCCACGGCCGTGCACACCACGCCCAGTATGCTCATCGACGTGAGCGCCAGCATCGACGGCATTCGCGCGGGAAACGCCAGCATCGCCGGGACGAGGAGCACGGCGCTCGCCACAGCTAGGCTCGCGGCGAGCGGGCCGTAGGGATCAAGCCCGCCCAGGTGCCGCTGAATGATCAGAGGTCCGATCGCGTAGCCGAGCGTGGCAATCAGCATGCAAGCAGCCCCCGCCCAGCCCAAGGGGCCTGAAATCGTGCCGAATCCGAGCAAGGCCGCGACGCCGACGAATCCCAGCCCAAGACCCAGGATGCGCCACAATCCCAAGCGCTCGTGCACGCCGAAGAACCGCTGGATCAGCGCGATCGACAGCGGCACCATGGCAATGAGGATGCCGGTCACCGAGGAACTGATCCATTGTTCACCGTACGAAATGACCGAAAAGGGAATGACGAACTCGGCCAATGCAAACGCCAAGATCGCCGCCTTGTGCTTCCCCAAGGATCGTAAGGCGCCGCGCCGCCACGCGATCGGCAGCAGGATCACCGTGCCCAGCGTCACTCGTCCGAAGGCCACCACCACGGGCGATAGTTCCTGCACCGACAGCTTGATGAAGAAATACGGCAGCCCCCAGATGATGCCAAGCGCCGCGAAAGCCCCCCAACCTCGCCAACTCACCGGTAACGCCTTCCTCAGTGTCGAATTGCAGTTGAAGCCGAGCGCCAATCCTACCAGGGATCGGCTCGAGGTTCGGCGCTGAATATCCGCGGGGCGCCGGCGGCTCGAACGCCGGCGACTGTGCCCGAAGGAGATGTTGTCGAAAAGTCCGGAGAAATGGGCTCGAGATTTAGCCTGAATTCCCGGCGAGGCTCCTAGACGCCGGTGCCCGTTCTTCTCGCCTTCGCGAGGCGCGAATAGAGCTTCAGATAGTTCTGCGCCATGTGCTGAGCCGTGAAGCGCCGGTCGAACTCCGCGCGAATGCGGTCGCGATCCAGCATGCCGATCCTGCCCGCCGCCGCGACGGCTTGATTTTCATTTTGCACGATGAACCCGGTGACGCCGTCCTCGAGAACCTCCGGCACCGAGCCGTTTTCAAAGGCAATCACCGGCGTGCCGCAAGCCATCGCTTCGATCATCACCAGGCCAAAAGGCTCGCGCCACGCAATCGGAAACAACAATCCCGCGGCATTGCCGAGAAATTCACCCTTTTGGTGCTCGCCGATTTCACCGATGAATTCCACGTGGTCCTGCGACAACAAGGGCTCTATCGTGGTCTTGAAGTACTCCTCATCGACCCTATCCACTTTTGCAGCGATCTTGAGCCGCATACCGGCTCTGGCGGCGATGCGGATGGCCGCGTCCGGCGCCTTTTCCGGTGAAATGCGCCCGAGAAACGCCAGATAGCCGCCGGCGCCCGCGCCTTTCGCCAACGAGTCCTGCGGCAGGCCATGAGAGATCGTCGCCACATAGTGCGCCGCGGGCAGCGGTGCCCGCTGCGAGTCTGAAATCGACACCACCGGAACGTCCCCGTATAGCCCGTACAGGGCCGGCAGCTCGGGCAGATCGAGGCGGCCATGCAAAGTCGTCACCGAAGGGATATTGAGCAGCCGCAGCAGCGGATAACCGAAATAATCCAGATGCGAGTGGATCACGTCGAACTCATGGGCGCGCCGCGCCACCGTTTCCAACTCCATGAATACCGGCGCGAAATAATCCTTCACGCTGGGATCGAGGCGCAGCGCGCGCGGCCAGATCGGCGCGAGTTTCGCTTTCGTCAGACTGTCGCCGGAAGCAAACAGCGTGACCTCGTGTCCAAGTTCCACCAATGCGTCGGTCAGATAGGCGACGACACGCTCGGTGCCGCCGTAGTATTTCGGCGGCACGGCTTCGGTGAGCGGAGCAACCTGGGCAATATGCATGACGAGTCTCCCCGGAGGGTATGACGAAACGAAAATAATTTGACGCGGCAAAATCGATTCAGTTCCAATGCGCGTGCTCGCTGCTTGGTTGAACGGATCGCTGCGATTAGACTCTGACCAGCATGTGCTTTTGCGATCGGATTTTGTAATTTCTGCAACACCTGCCGCGACACCGGAGCACTCAAGTGAATGCATTGTCCAAGGACGAAACATCCGTCCCGCAGTTCTACATTGCCGCCGGCCCCGCGCTGCAGGAGCGGCGGACTCTGACCTTGAAGCACGGCGACACCTTCGCCGTATTCGATCATCGCGGCGACATGAGCGCGGACACCGGCAGTTCCGAAGGGCTATATCACCGCGATACCCGCATCTTGTCGCATTTCAAGCTGCTGCTCGAAGAAGCGCGGCCTTTGCTGCTGAGCTCGATGACACAGGACGACAACGCCATGTTCACCGCCGATCTCAGCAATCCGGATCTCCTGCTCAATGGACAAATCGCCCTGCGGCACGAGCAAATCCACTTGCATCGGCTCAAGTTCGTCTGGGACGGAGCTTGCTACGAGCGGCTTCTGATACGCAACTTCAGCGACCGGATGTGGCGCATACGCGTTGCGCTGCAGTTCGGCTCCGACTTCGCCGACCTGTTCGAAGTGCGCGGCGAACGCCGCCGGGCGCGCGGCGACCTGTCGGTGACTCGCGACAGCGATCGCAGGGCGGCACTGCACTATACGGGCCTCGATAAGATCGAGCGCATAACGACTCTGGATTTCGATCCGGCGCCACAGACGCTGACGGCCGAGCGCGCCGGGTTCGAGACGGCGCTGAATTCGCGGCAGGTGAGGCGGATCTTCATTCGCGTCGGGATTGCGGACCCGGATGCCGGCCGTTGGAGTGGGCGCGTATTCTACCGGTGCATGCGGGCCGCGCGTCACGGGCTGCGCGAATCGAGCGCGCGGGCGGCGAGCATCGACAGCTCCAACACGGTGTTCAACGAGATCGCGCGGCGTGCGGTGTCCGACCTGTACATGTTGATCACCGAAACCGCGGAAGGGCCCTATCCCTACGCCGGCACGCCCTGGTTCAGCACGCCCTTCGGCCGCGACGGCATCATTACGGCGCTCATGACCCTGTGGGCCGATCCCAGTATTGCGAAGGGCGTGCTGCGATTTCTCGCATCGACGCAGGCCACCTCCGTCGAACCGGAGCGCGACGCGGAGCCGGGGAAAATTCTGCACGAGATGCGCCACGGAGAAATGGCCAATCTGCGGGAGGTGCCATTCGGGCGCTACTACGGCAGCGTGGATGCGACTCCCCTTTTCGTGCTGCTGCTCGGCGAATATTTTGCGCGCACCGCCGACTTCGACACCGTGCGGGAGTTGTGGCCGAATGCACAGGCGGCCTTGACCTGGATCGACACCTATGGCGACCGCGACGGCGACGGCTTCGTCGAATACCATCGCCAGACCAAGGAAGGCCTGTCCAATCAGGGATGGAAGGATTCGCAGGACGCGGTGTTCCATCGCAACGGCCGGTATGCCGAAGGACCCATCGCTCTTTGCGAAGTACAGGCCTATGTCTACGGGGCGAAGCAGCACGCCTCGCTGCTCGCCGCGGCGCTCGGGCATCAAGCGCACGCGGTACGGCTGCGGGCGCAGGCCGATGCGTTGCGCGAGAATTTCGAAGCCAAATTCTGGTGCGAGGAACTTTCCGTCTATGCGTTGGCCTTGGACGGCGCAAAGCAGCCCTGCCGCGTGGTGTCATCGAACTCCGGTCAGGTGTTGCTGACCGGTATTGCGAGCGCGGAACGGGCCGCGCGCGTCGCGCACACGCTGCTCGGCGCAGCCTGTTTCAGCGGCTGGGGTATTCGCACTCTGGGTATGTCGGAGCCCCACTACAATCCGATGTCCTATCACAACGGCTCCGTGTGGCCGCACGACAACGGACTCATTGCCCTGGGGCTGGCGCGCCACGGCCACGTCCAACCGGCCGCAAAGATTTTCAGCGCGATGTTCGACGCCGCCAGCTACATGGACCTGTGCCGCCTGCCGGAATTGTTTTGCGGTTTCCTGCGCCGTCAGCACAATGCGCCGACTCAGTATCCCGTAGCCTGTTCCCCGCAAGCCTGGGCGAGCGCCACGATGTTTGCGCTGCTGCAGGCGACGTTGGGTCTCAAGTTGGTGGCGGGCAGCGGCGAGATTTCGTTCTGCCGGCCGGTTCTGCCGGATT
>WNFJ01179144.1_pt1 | contig 28784 bp, 29 predicted proteins | sample 5400461 | NCBI WGS metagenome assembly WNFJ01 (sample SAMN13153349, study PRJNA577476) | soil metagenome | isolation source: 115 cm saprolite on Douglas fir-dominated hillslope | place: USA:California | collected 2013-09-17
CGCCAGCAAAATTGGCGCGAAGTATGCGTTGATCGCTGGAGAAAACGAACTTAGTACGGGAGTCTTCGCGCTTAAGAATCTCGCCACGGGGGAGCAGAACACGGTTCCGCGAACTGACTTGGCACGGGCAATTCAGAGCTGAAAGCAAGCGAGATGGCGAATTCTTCCCCAGCAACTCATCCCTCCATTACTGAGTTGTTCATTAGTCTTTAGTTGTTAACCATCCATCATTGGCGGCGTCATATTGGGCCAACTTTTATTCGTCAACCGGATTGACGAACCTTGCGGTCCCGGCCTACTATCGGCGCACCGGGGAAGATCACCCTACAGAGGAGAATTAAGATGAGGCGTCTATCGCTGGCAGTGTTTGTGGCATGTTGTGCACTATTAACCGTAGCGTCGCTGGAGGCGCAGTCGCCTCCGCTACCCGCACCTGAATTGAAGAAGCTGGATTTCATGTCGGGAACCTGGACGGCTGAAGGTACTATGAATCCCGGGCCGGGGATGCCGGGCGGAAAGTTCAGCGAAACCAGCCACGCTGAATGGATGGACGGAAATTATTTTCTGGTGGAGCACAGCGACATGGACCTGGGGCCAATGGGCAAGGGCAAAGAGCTCGCGGTTCTGGGTTATGATCCCGATCGCAAGGTTTACACCTACAACGCCTTCAACAGCATGGGAGAGGCCGAGAACTCGACTGGCACCGTGGACGGTGATACCTGGACCTGGACCAGCGACGAGCACATGGGCGGACAGACCATGAAGGGTCGGTTCACCATGAAGGTGTTGTCGCCGAGGTCGTACACGATGAAGTTTGAGCTGTCGCAGGATGGCACCACCTGGATGACAGGGATGGAAGGCAAGGCGACGAAGAAATAGGTGTTCGTTTGCTAGGCAATCGCCTCAACTGTGTAGAAGGCACGCAGTAGAGGGCGTTTGCGATCATGGATGGAGTTGCGATGAGGCGACGGCTTCGGCTGTCTTTAGTTCTGATTTCCTTGGTTTGCGCCGTGGGACTGGCCTTTCCGCAGGACCAGGCGGCCAAGCCGGCGTGGAAGGAGTACTCCTACCCGGATGACGGGTTCGCCTTGCAGGCGCCGTCGCAGCCGACGTTGGAGAAGCAGCGGCAGGTCACAGCGTCCGGAAATATTGAAATGCGCCAGTACTCGGTGGACCTGACGAAGGATTCCGGAGTGCTTATGAGCGTCAGCGATTTCCCGAACACCAACAATGCTTCATCCAAGGCGATTCTGGAAGGCGCTGTCAACGGCGGCATTCAGGCGGCGAAGGCGAAAAAGACCTACGAAAAAGACATCGAACTGCAGCAAGTACCGGGGATTGAATTTGAAGGTGAGACTGGCCCTTACCGCTTGTTGGGACGTTATTACTGGGAGAACGGTAGGCTGTTTGCTTTTCAGGCGGTCGTGCCGATGGACGCGCCAATGTCGGCGGACGTGCATAAGGTGCTGGACTCGTTGAAATTCATCACAAAATAGCCCGGCTTCGAAGCTCGGGCAAACAGCTCCGCAGGCGGCTTCTCATCGCGGGCAGTTATAATCCTTCTTTGGCTTTCTGCCGCAATCCTTTCTGAAAGGCAAAACTTGCTCGACTTTTTAGGCGATTTGAAACGCACGCATATGTGCGGGGCTCTCCGTGCATCTGACGCGGGGAAGCGCGCCGTGCTGATGGGATGGGTGAACCGGCGACGCGATCTGGGCAGCATCGTTTTTATTGATCTGCGCGACCGGACGGGTGTGACTCAGGTTGTCGTCAACCGCGAGTTGAATGCTGCGGCGCACGACAAAGCCGGACAATTGCGCAACGAATACGTTATTGCCGTGACTGGGACGGTGAAGCAGCGCGATCCCGACACGGTAAACAAAAACATCCCGACCGGCGAAGTGGAGTTAGTCGTTGAAGAACTCCGTCTGCTGAACGAATCGAAGCAGCCGCCGTTTCTGCCGGGCGAGACGGTTTTGCCGAATGAAGAGATGCGGCTGAAGTATCGCTACATTGATCTGCGGCGCGATGCCATGCAGTTCAACATCGAGATGCGGCACAAGGTGTCGAAGGCGATTCGCGATTATCTTTCGGAGCAGGGTTTTTTTGAAATTGAGACTCCGTTCATGACGCGGTCCACGCCGGAGGGGGCGCGGGATTATCTGGTGCCCAGCCGAGTGCAGCCGGGATCGTTCTACGCGCTGCCGCAATCGCCGCAGATGTTTAAGCAGATCCTGATGATTTCGGGATTCGACAAATATTTCCAGATCGTGCGCTGCTTCCGCGACGAAGATTTGCGCGCAGATCGGCAGCCGGAATTTACGCAGATTGATTTAGAGATGTCGTACCCGCAGACGGACACGGTGTGGGCGGTGGTCGAGGGGTTTCTTAAGGCGGCGTTTAAGGCGGCGGGATCTGAAATACACACGCCGTTTCCCCGAATGAGTTATGACGAGGCGATACGGCGATATGGGAATGACAAGCCGGACATGCGGCTGCCGGCTATGGTGGACGTGCGCGAGGCGATGAAGCCGGAGGAGTTGGAGGAGTTCGCGGGGAAGTTCAAGGTTCGCAAAGAATTTCCAGTCCAGCTCATTCGCATCCCGAAAGTCGGAGACATTTCAGGTACGGAGCGGCGGACGATTGGAACCTACGGCGCGTATCTGCATGTGCAGGGGCCGTCGTTTGTGCAGTTGATGACGGACCCGAAGCGGTTTGCGAAAGATTATCCGGCGCCGTCGGAAAAGATTATGAAGTTCGCGGGCATGGAGGCAGATGATCTGTGGCTGCTGGCTGCAGCCCGTGCAGAGGGCGCGGAGCAGAGCGCGCAGCATTTCTGCGAGAAGTGCGGGTTCCTGCGGCTGGATCTGGCGCAGAAATATGCGGGCAAGCACAAAGCATTCGAGAAGACGGGCGATCCGGCGAAAGATTTTCGATTCTTGTGGGTGTCGGATTTTCCGATGTTTGAGTGGGACAACGGGGAGAAGCGGTGGAATCCGGCGCACCATCCGTTTACTACGTTGCATGAAGAGGACATGGCGAAGCTCGAAGCAAATATTGATTCGGCGCGCGATCCGAAGTCGCCGCTGGGAGAGATTCGGGCGCTGGCGTATGACGTGGTGCTGAATGGGACGGAGTTGGGGTCGGGGTCGATTCGTATTCATCGTCAGGACATTCAGCGAAAGATTTTTCAGGCGCTGGGAATGAGTGACGAAGAGGCGCGAGCGCGGTTTGGATTTTTTCTGGAAGCGCTGGAGTATGGCACGCCTCCGCACGGAGGGATTGCGCTGGGACTGGACCGGATTGTGATGATCCTGGCGGGTGCGGACAGTTTGCGAGAGGTGATTCCATTTCCGAAGACCGCGCGGGCGGTGGATTTGATGGTGGACGCTCCGACTCCGGTGAGCGAGGCGCAGTTGAAGGAGTTGGGGATTACATTGCGGCGCGCCAAGGATTAGGGATTGATTGGCGGCTGTTTTCAGTCCCGCTAGCGACTGCTGATGATCGCCCAGCACTTCAGCGCTGGGTCAGTTCCCCTTCGTTGATCTAGATTCTGGGCAGGGGTTTCGGCCGTCCCTCCGGGCCTTGGTTCTCATTCCGCAACGTACCCAGCGCTGAAGCGCTGGGCTATTATCGCGACGCCCCTCCGGGGCTGTTATTTGGTGATCTCCGGCTGCTTTGCTTTGATTGGCTGCGATCTGCGAAACTGGCAGTCCCAATGAACCTCGCCGATCCGACTGCTAAATTCGACTATCTCCCCGCCATCAGCTCCATTGCGCGCGAGGCGGGGGCGTTGCTGATGGAGTATTTCGATCGGAACATCAAGATTGAGTACAAAGGCGAGGCTGATCTGGTTACTGCGGCGGACCGGAAATCGGAGACGCTGATTCGGGAACGGATTCGCCAGACGTGGCCGGGGCATGACGTTTTGGGGGAAGAAGAAGGGTTGCGCGATACGGGCAGCGAGTATCGCTGGTATGTGGACCCGCTCGATGGGACTACGAATTTTGCGCATGGGTTTCCGGTGTTTTGTGTTTCCATGGCACTGCAGCACAAGAGTGAAACTATTGCGGGGGTTTGCTATGACCCGACGCGGGATGAGTTGTTTGCGGCAGAGCGAGGCAAGGGGGCGTACTTAAACGACCGTGCGATTCATGTTTCGAAAATTGCAAAGCTCGCGGAGTCGCTCGTAGGCACGGGATTTCCCAGTCACAAGCGGCACAAGAATCCGAACATTTATTTTTATCACCAGATCACCTTGCGGTCGCATGGGGTGCGGAGGGCAGGGTCGGCGGCGCTGGATTTGTGTTATGTCGCGTGTGGGCGGCTGGATGGATTTTGGGAGTTCAATCTGAATCCGTGGGACACGGCGGCAGGCGTGCTGCTGGTGGAAGAAGCCGGGGGACCGGTGACGGACTTTCATGGCGGCCCGTTTCAGTTACACAGCCGCGAGACGGTGGCGTCGAATGGGTTGATTCATGACGGGCTGCTGCATGAGTTTGAGCAAATTTTTGCCGGGCGAGGACTGGAGCCGCTGGCTGATCCTAGAGAATATCTGAAGAAGTGAAGGTTCCGTAGTTTTAGATTTTTCCTTGCTGCCGTTATTCCGATTACACTCCGTCGTTCGCCGGTAAAGTGCCGCTGTTCGCCGAAAAACTGAGGCGCTACTGCTGCGGCACGGCTATCTTCACGACAGTTCAGCGTGAGGAGAAGCGATATGACCGGCAGCGGTAACAAAACTCTGTGGACAGAAGATACAATCGCCGGAGCAATTCTGGGCTGCGTGGGTTGCTTTTTTGTGCAGGCGCAACTGCAAACGCTAGCGGCCCGGGTGAATAGTGCGGTGCTGAGTGCAGTAGCGCATTGGTGGCCGGCGCTGCTGATTGTGGCGGGGCTGGCGATTTTATTCAGCCGGAAGCCCGGCGGTGACTCGCCGAAGGAAAGGGCGTCTCGCTCGCTCGGAGGTGGCAAATGAATCCCCAAGACATTCGGGAAACTGACAATAGCAGCAACGACAGACGTGATAAGGGGCCGGTGATCGGGGCGGTGGTGTTCATCGTCGTGGGCACCGTGCTTTTGTTGGAGAAGCTCGGCTATGTCCCTGCAGGCTTTGCGCTTCACTTCTGGCCATGCATCTTCATCGTGATCGGCATTGTAAAGCTGGTTTATGCGGGAGGACGTCCGACCGGCGCAGTGCTGATCGGCCTGGGTGTAATTCTGCAGTTGAATGAGATTGGGATCACGCACCTGAACTTCTGGGACCTGTGGCCGGTACTGATCATCGTGGCGGGGGCAGCGATGCTGTGGCAGGCATTGAGTAAGGACAAGCCCGCACTTTCCGCCAACCCGCACTTCGATTCGATCTACGTTTTCGGAGGCGGCGACCGGCAGGTGAACGCCAAGGATTTTAGGGGCGGCAGCTTATTTGCGATATTTGGCGGTTACAAGATTGACTTCAGGAATGCAGACATTGATGGTAACCAGGCGGTGCTGGACGCCAGCGCAATTTTTGGAGGCGGAGAAATCAGGGTGCCGGAGACCTGGTTGGTGTCGGTGCATGGGGTGGGAGTTTTTGGGGCCTATGAGGACAAGACCCGCCACTTTCAGCCCGATCCTTCCAAGCCAACCAAGACGCTGATAATCAGAGGCGTCGCGATGTTCGGGGGAATTGAAATCAGGAATTGACGCCGACTTATGCATCCGATTCTTGGCCAGCTTCGGCGACTCGGGTTTTACCTTCTCGCCTGGATTCCTCTGGGGGCAATCCTGCTGTACCTGCTGGCCGCTCTGGGAGGCTTGAGCTGGCCACGGGCGGCGGCGCTGGCCATTCCACTGTGCGGGGTTTATGCGTTCGTCTGTCTTTCGGCCTGGTATTCGTGCCGGGGGACGCCGCTGGAAACCTCCAGTTTTTCGCGCCTGGCGCTGACTCATCTTTGCGCGGCGGTGGTGGCGGGCGGCATTTGGATCGTAGTTGCGAAAGTGCTGGCGGTTGCGCTTTCGACGGTGTTTGCCGGGCTGGACCAACAGATCGCCAAGGACTACCCGCTGCTTTTGGGAAGCGGAGTGCTCTTGTATCTGCTGGCGGTCGCGCTGCACTACGTATTGCTTTCGGACCAGGCGTCGCACGAGGCAGAAAAGCGGGAGGCTGAAGCCCGAGTGTTGGCTCGCGAGTCGGAGCTCAAAGCGCTTAAGACGCAGGTGAATCCGCACTTTATTTTTAACTGCCTCAACTCTATCAGCGCGCTGACTGCCAGTGATTCGGCGAAGGCGCGCGAGATGTGCGTGCTGCTGGCGGATTTTCTGCGCAAAACTCTGGGCCTGGGAGAGAAGACGCTCATCCCGCTGCACGACGAACTGGCGTTGACCCACTCCTATTTATCAGTGGAGCAAATTCGCTTTGGCGTCCGACTCAAGCTGGAAGAAAAGACCGATCCCGCAGTGCTGGACTGTTTGGTGCCGCCGCTGTTGCTGCAACCACTGGTGGAAAATGCGGTCAGGCATGGAGTCTCGAATCTGACGGAAGGCGGATGGATACGGATTGAGATCGGGCGGGGTTCGGGGGAAGTCCTGTTTATCAGGATCGAAAACAACTTTGATCCTGAAACGCCGCGGCGAAAAGGGGCCAGCATCGGGCTGAAAAATGTGCGGCAGCGGCTGGATACGGCTTATGGGAATCGGGCACGGTTCGATGTTCAGACCAGCGGCGACCGGTTTGCGGTTTCACTGGAACTTCCTGGGGAAAGATCGGTGGAGAAATCGGCATGAGTGCAGATGCGAACAAGAGATTCCGGGCGATTATCGTGGATGATGAGGACCTGGCGCGACGGGTGATTCGCGAGATGCTGCAGTCGCATCAGGAAGTAGAGACCGCGGGAGAGTGCGCGAATGGGTTTGAGGCGGTCAGGATGACCGGCGAATTGAAACCTGACCTGCTGTTTCTGGATATCCAAATGCCAAAGCTGGACGGGTTCGAGGTTCTGGAACTGATTGGATCCGAGGTGGCGATTGTTTTTGTTACTGCGCACGATGAACATGCGTTGCGGGCGTTTGAAGTGCATGCGGTGGATTATCTGCTGAAGCCTTTTACAGCCGAACGCTTTGACGCCGCGCTCGAACGCGCCAAGGAACGTATTGGGCAGAAGCTGCCCGCTCCGGCAGAGCTGACGGCTGCGGCGCGAGGTCCAGGACAGTATGCGGAGCGCGTTGTCGTGAAAGACGGGACTCGGGTGCAGATTATTCCGGTGGCGAAGCTGGATTATGCAGAAGCCCAGGACGATTACGTAGCGCTGGCCAGCCTGGGGAAGAAGCATTTGAAGCAGCAGACGATTTCAAGTCTTGAGGCCGCGCTTGATCCCAAGAATTTTGTGCGCATTCATCGTTCTTATCTACTCAATCTCGAACGCGTCGCACGGCTGGAACCTTACAGCAAAGACAGTCATGTGGTCATTCTGAACGACGGGACACGTTTGCCGGTCAGTCGTGCGGGCTATGCGCGGCTGAAGGCATTTCTGGACCAGCAAGGATAGTGGTTCCTGTAAACTGATCGCCTTATGAACCCATCGCCCATGAATCTGGACATCTTGGCCATTGCGGCGCATCGTGACGACGTTGAGCAGACGTGCGGTGGGACTCTGCTCAAGATGGCGGAGCGCGGACACCGGACCGGCATTCTCGACTTGACGCAAGGGGAGATGGGCACGCGCGGCACCGCCGAAGACCGGGCACGGGAAGCGGAGGAGGCGGCGAGGATTCTACGGCTTTCGTGGCGGGAGGCCCTGGATATCCCTGACGGGCGCGTCGAGAACAGCTGGGAGAACCGGCTGAAGGTCGCGCGGGTGATTCGGGAGCAGCGGCCGCGGGTGGTAATTTTGCCGTATTGGGAAGGAAGGCATCCGGACCACTACACGGCATCGAAGTTGGGATATGAGGCTTGCTTTCTGGCGGGGCTGGGGAAATTGGATATCGAGCGAGCACTCAGCACTCAGCAGTCAGCATTCAGCCAGGTCGCATCGGCGGTGGCATCCGTGGTGGCGGGGGAAAAGCAGACCTCAGCGGCTGAAGCCGCGAGGGCTGGGCATGCTATTGGCACGACTGGAAGTCGTGCCCTTCCCGATCGTAGTGATGGCGGTCGCGGTGATGGCGCGGAGTGTTCGGTAGCATCCGAAGCCAAATCGTTCGCGCCACATCGGCCGTTCAAGATCATTTACGCGACGCTATATTACGACATTCGGCCGACCTTTGTTGTAGACATCAGTGATCAGTTCGAGGCGCGGTTTGAATCGTTGATGGCTTACAAGTCGCAATTCAGCGACCAGGAAGCGGGGAAGGATATTTTTCCTGCCCGCGATGAAATTCGAGCGCGCATTGAAGCCATGGCGAGGTTCTATGGACTGCTGGCTGGAGTCACGTATGCTGAGCCATTTCTGCAGAAAGAAGTGGGGCTGGTGGAGGATGTGACCGCGATTCCGGTGAAATCGATTTGACTGTCCGACCCGTGGAATATCGCAAGGGACGGCATCAAGACAAGAATCCGTGAGGGACATCAAAAAGCCCCACCCTGTCGCAGAGAACGCGACCAGGATAGGGCACCGTCTCTTGGTTGTTCGGGCCCGGTCATAGGGAACTCGGCGCTCTCACTCTGCTTTCATTCCCATCTTCTTGATCATTTCTTTCTGTTCGGCGGTCCAGGTGCCGGACATGTCGCCGTGCTGCATCAGCAGTTTCTTATTCGCGTACACTTCCTTCGTGGTGTGGAATTCTTTTACGTTGGCCTGATGGCCGGAGAGATCCCACTCGCCAACGCCTTTGTCGTGATACTTGAAAACAACGTTATCCAAGTATGTGATCTTGTTACCCCACAGATCCATCGCCGGAACCACGTGCAGCGGCTTGCCGTCGCTGTCGCGCTTCATCACGCCTTTTTCCTCGAGGATGTCGGGGATGGTAAGGGTGTAGGTGTTGCCGTCAGCGGATTCTTTGAAATCAATCGAAACGACTTTGCTTCCGACAACCTTAGGCGGGTTCCAGCCGAACATGAAACCGAGCATTTCATTAAATGCTACGCGCTGAGCAGGGGTGGAACTTTTGTCGAAGTAGGCGGTGCCTTGAACTTTGCTGGCGTCGTGGTCAATCAAGTCTCCGATGAGCACGGCTTTGAAGCCGCTCATGTCCACTTTGCCGTAGTGGCCATGCTTGATGTAAGTGAAGTCGGCCGCATCGCAACTGCCGTGGTCAGGATGGCCGTTGGAGCGACAGGGGCAGGCGTAAGCAGTGCACTGACACTCAGTCATGCTGATGCCGTGCACGTCGAAATCCGGGATATCTTTCTGGGGCGCGGTTTTGGCCTCGTCGGTGGCGATTGCCAATCCAGAGAGCGTCATGGCTAACACCAGGAGAGTAGCAATTCGTGACATCCTCATACGTCCTCCTCGCTTCCGGGAAGTCTTAATCGAAGTAACTTTACGTCCGGTTGCGCCACTCGTCAAGCAGTCCGGTAGTGCCATTACTTCCTGACCGCCACCGCTATTCCATCCCTGATGGGCAGGATTGTGGTGAACAGTTCAGGGGAGGCGTAGAGCAGGCGATTGAATTCTACGATGGCTTTGGTAGAGGCCTCGGTCGGATTTTTCTCGGTCACTTTGCCGCTCCACAGAACGTTGTCGGCTACGAGGAGTCCGCCTTTGCGCAATCGCGGAAGGGCAAGGCGGAAGGCGCGTGGATAGTCTTCTTTGTCCAGGTCGCAAAAGATAATGTCGAATTCCTGTTTTTGTTCGGATAGGAGTTCGAGAGCGTCGCCGACGTGGACGGTAATGCGGCTACCGACACCGGCGCGGTCGAAGTATCCGCGAGCTTCGTCGGCGTTTTTGCGGTCGCCGTCGGTGTAGAAGACGCGGCCGCTGTCGCCTACGGCGCGTGCCCACCAGATGGTGGAGTATCCGATGGCGGAGCCCATTTCGAAGACGGTTTTCGCGCCGGAGACTGAAGCCAGTTGGTGCAGAATACGAGCTACGGCGGGGCCGACTATTGGGATGTTGCGTTTGGCAGCGGCGGCTTCCATTTCGGTGAGGACTTCATCACGCGGCGGGAGCAGCGAGTAGAGGTAGGTCTCGACGGGTTCGGAGGTGATGCCGTGCATCATCCAGCGGGGTTTGTCGGTGTCGGGCATGTTTTTTCACCTGAAGTGTTTGTGGGAATGCCTTCTTACTGCATCGTGCGGTGGAGATTATAGGGGTCCTTCGACTTCAGCAGATCATTCGCTGAGGCGAATGATTTGCTTGCGCTCAGGATGACAGAGTTTGTGAAGGGGTCATTCAATGGTTTGTCCTGGTTTCATTTCCAGTATCTGAACATTGTGGGCCAGCTTGCTGAGGTCACTCGGCCTGCCTGTCAGCACGGGAAAAGTTGCGAAATGCATGGGGATTACCGTCTTTGGCTTCAGCAGGTCGCACGCATAAGCTGCCTCACGGGGACCCATGGTGAAATGGTCTCCGATGGGGAGCATGGCGATGTCCGGGGCGTAGAGGTCGTGGATGATTTTCATGTCGCCGAAGACGTTGGTGTCGCCGGCATGGTAAATCTTGATGCCGTTGTCGAACTCGATCACATATCCGCAGGCTTCGCCGCCGTAAACCAGTTGATCGCCGTCCTGGATTCCGCAAGAGTGGTCGGCGTGGACCATGGTGACTTTTATGTCTCCGACCTGCTGAGTGCCACCTTTGTTCATCATGGAGATTTGCTGGACGCCTTTTTTCTCCAGCCAGCCGCAAAGTTCGGGGATGCCGACGACTTTAGGAGTGTGTTGCTTCGCGATTTCAACGGCGTCTCCGATGTGGTCGCCGTGGCCGTGGGTGATGAGCATGACGTCCAGGGACTTCACCGTTTTGTCTTTTTCCGGGCAGGCGGGATTTTGCATGACCCAGGGATCGACGAGGATGGTTTTGCCTTTAGGAGTTTGAATGCGGAAGGTGGCGTGTCCGAGCCAGGTGATTTTGATGCCGTTTAGATTCATTTTAGCTCTCAGCTTTCAGCCGTCAGCTCTCAGGTTTGGCCCATCGGCCGCTTGAACATTCTAGTCATGCGGCTCAACCACTTCAACGAGACTCATGGTGCAAAGGCGTAAGATGTTGCTCCGTGGACGAACTTGAAGTGCTGATCTCGCGGGAACAGATTGCCGGGCGCGTGGCGGAGCTCGGCAAGCAGATTACTGCCGACTCCGCCGGAGAAACTGTCATCTTTGTGGGAGTGCTGAAGGGTGCGGCGGTGTTCCTGAGCGATCTGGTCAGGGAGGTGAAGCTAGATGCGACGTTTGATTTCATTGGAGTTGCCAGCTACGGGAATGCGGCGCAGGAGGGAAACATGTGGGACTCTACCGGCGAAGTGCGGCTGACGAAAGATGTGGATCGGTCACTGCGCGACAAGAATGTGATTCTGGTCGAAGACATCCTCGACACTGGGCTACTGGGCTAACGCTGACGTTCATCAAGCGGTTGCTGCTGGGGCATCAGCCGAGGAGATTTCGCGTGGCCGTGCTGCTCGATAAACCCTCGCGGCGAAAGCTAGCGATTCAGGCGGACTATGTTGGCTTTACTATTCCTGACAAGTTTGTTGTCGGTTACGGGCTTGATTACGCGGAGCAGTATCGGAACCTGCCGGACGTTTGTGTGGTGCCGGGTGTGGGGTAGAGCGGGTCGTTGGTCGTTGGTCTAAACCAACGGCTATCTCCTTCGCGGCAAGGACACTGCAGAGGAAAAGCAGGTTCCTCTTCGCCTGCGGCGATTCGGAATGACAGGGAATCCATGAACGACGAACGACCAACGACGGTCCCCCCAATTTTGGCTGATATGATTGTTAAGTGGAGATGACAGCCGTCAAACCCGAATTGCAATCGCGAATCGAGCCCCTTTTGCTGGAAGTGGCGGACGTGGTGAACACTACGCTCGACCTCGATACCACGCTGCGGCGGGTGGCGGAATTGGTCCGTAAAGTCATTGATTATGAGATATTTGGCATCCTTTTGCTGAATGAAAAGACGCAGGAGCTTTATTTCCGCTTCAGCGTGGGGCATTCGCGCGAAGTGGCTGACCGAATGCGAGTTAAAGTTGGCGAGGGGGTAACGGGAACGGCGGCGCAACGGCGGGAAGCGGTGCTGGTGGGCGATGTCAGCGCGGATCCTCGATATATTTCCGCGGTGCCGAATGTGCGATCGGAGTTGGCGGTCCCGCTGATTGTGAAGAACCGAGTGATTGGGGTGATTGACATTGAGTCACCGCTGCCGGACCACTTCACCGAAGAGCACAAAAGCCTGCTGACTTTGATCGGGTCGCGCATGGCGGTGGGGATCGAAAATGCGCGGCTATACACGCGCGTGACTCGGCAAGCACGGACGTTGCTGCTGCTGAACGAAATTGCGCGCGAGCTGACATCTATTTTGAATCTGGATGAAGTGCTCAAGCGGGTCGGCGAACTGCTCCAGCGGTTGATTGATTACCAGATGTTCAGCATTCTGCTGGTGGACGCGGCGGGAGAAAAACTGCAGCACCGGTTCTCGCTGCGCTTTCAGGAAAATATTCATCTCAAGCACGACATTCCTCTGGGCAAGGGCATTGTCGGATTCGCGGCTGAGAGCCGGGAAGCGGTGCTGGTTCGTGACGTGAAGAAGGATCCCCGCTATATCGACACCAATCCTGAAACCCGCTCTGAGCTTGCGGTGCCACTCATTTACAAGGATAAGGTGATCGGAGTGCTTGATCTGGAGCACACGCGACGGGGTTTTTTTACGGAGGACCATCAGCGGACGATTACAACGTTGGCGGCGCAGATCGCGATTGCGATTGAGAACGCGCGGCTGTACGAAGAAATCGCGCGGCAGGAGCGGAGGCTGGAGCGTGATCTGGCGATGGCGCGGGAGTTGCAGTTTCGGCTGCTGCCGCAATCGCGTCCCAAGCTGGCGAATTTGGATATTGCGGCGAAGTTTTCTCCGGCGCGAGCCATTGGCGGAGATTTGTACGACTTCGTCAGCTATTCGCAATCGCGCACCGCGCTGGTGATTGGCGATGTCAGCGGCAAGGGCGCGCCCGCGGCAATTTATGCGGCGCTGGTTAGCGGGATTATTCGGTCGCACGCGCCTATGGAGCCGGGGCCGGCGGAAATGCTGTCGGCGGTGAACTACTCGCTCGCGGATCGGCGGATTGATGGACAGTTTGTTTCGGTGATCTATGCGGTTTGGGACGACGAAAATCGGACCTTGCAGGTGGCCAATTCCGGGCTGCCGCGCCCGGTGTATTGTCACAACGGAAAGACCCAACTGATCGAGGCCACCGGTCTTCCGCTGGGGCTGTTCGACGACGCCGATTATGACGAATTCACCTTCCAGGCGAAGGACGATGACATTTTTGTGTTCTTCAGTGACGGCATTCTCGATGCCACAAACAAGGCGGGAGACCTTTTCGGGCGCACGCGGCTGGAGAAAGTGATTGCCGAGCAATGCGCGAATTCCGCCGAGGCTATGGTGAAATCGATCTTCAAGGCAGCGGCTGAGCACGCCCGCGGAGTGGAAACCTTTGATGATCAGACTGTCGTCGCCATCAAAGTGAAAGGCAGTGCGGCCAAGCGCAAGTGAGCGAAATATTCCAACGGCCTCCAGGATTTGTCTTCAGTTCTAGCTCTGGCAAAAAAAACAGCGCTCGGCAATCCGTGCTGCGCTGTGAGCGGATTCCACTGTCCGAACTCGCGGAACGGTTCGGGACGCCTTTGTACGTTTACTCATCGAAAATGATTCGGGAGCGGGTGCGGGCATTCCAGAAGGCTTTCCGAGGGGTTGACCATTCCATCTGCTATTCGGTGAAAGCGAATTCGAATCTCAGCATTCTCCGTTTGCTAGGGAAACTTGGGTGCGGGTTCGATGTGGTTTCCGGCGGTGAATTGGAGCGAGTGTTGCGCGCCGACCGCCGGGCGGCAAAGAGAGTTGTGTTCTCGGGAGTGGGCAAGACGACTGCGGAAATCGAATCGGCGCTCAAGGCCGGCATCCTGCTGTTCAATTTAGAAAGCGCGTCGGAGTTGGAAGCGGTGGCAAAGTGTGCGGCGAAAGGGAAACGGACCGCGAAGGTCGCTTTTCGGGTGAACCCTGACGTTCCGGCCGAGACTCATCCATATATTTCTACGGGGCTGCACAAGCACAAATTTGGCGTGCCGCTGGGGGAAGCTCGGGAACTTTATGCGCGGGCTGCGAACTCGAAATATCTGCAGGTAGCCGGGGTCAGCGTGCATATTGGATCGCAGATTACAGATTTCGCTCCGTTCTCGGAAGCCATGAAGCGAGTGGCGGAGCTTGTGAGGCAACTGCGCAGCGACGGGCACACCATTGAATCTGTGGATGCGGGTGGGGGGATGGGGATCGACTCCCGGGCGTCCGGTGAAGGCGATGGCGATAATGCGGTGAGCGAATATGCACAGGCAGTGGTTGGGCCGCTGCGCGGTCTGGGAGTCAAGCTGCTGCTCGAGCCGGGGCGGTCCATTGTTGGGGCGGCGGGCGTTTTGTTGACGCGGGTGTTGTATCGCAAAACTAATGGGGGGAAGAAGTTCCTGGTGGTGGATGCGGGGATGAATGATTTAATTCGGCCGTCGCTGTATCAGGCGGAGCATCAGATTGTACCGGTTGTTAGCGGCGAGGCAGGGGCTGAGACCGTGGACATTGTGGGGCCGGTTTGCGAGTCGGGGGATTTCTTTGCGCGGGGGCGTGAGGTGCCAGTGGTACGGGAGGGCGAACTGCTCGCGATTCTGGATACAGGGGCTTATGGGATGGCGTTGGCGTCGAATTACAACACGCGGCGTCGGCCGGCGGAAGTGCTGGTGGAGGGGAAATCGGCGAAGGTGATTCGCAAACGCGAGACGGTGGCGGATCTGCTCAGGCCCGAACTCTAGACGGTTGCGGCTCTACGAAATTCCACTTGCTTTGAAAGGGCACGATCTTCGACGGTGCCGCAAGTTTCTCAGGAGACAGTGTTGGCGCGGCTGGAAGCCGCGCCCTTTCAAAGCGAGCCCAGGAATGAGATGACTGCGTTCAGCACGGGTTTTGCCTGTTGCATGAACAACGCGTGGCCCAGCAGGGGGAATTTCACGTGCCTGGCGTTCGGCAAAAGCTTGAGCGCGATTTTGACGTCGGGGTTTCCCTGCAATAGAAGCGTCGGGCAGGAAATCTGCGGGAGAATGTGCACTGGGTTCCATCCGGCAAATGAGCTTCCATCCAGCGTCATAGCGAGTGTCTCGGGGTCAGTCCGCATGGCGCAGCGCGCCCACTCCATCAGCACCAGATCGGTGTTCCCCGGTAAGTCTTCGATGTGGAGAGTCTCGTCGAAGCCTGGAATTCGAATTTCAATCTTTCCAATCCCGCGGGCGAGTTCTTGCTGTGAAAGTTTCTTGTCTGAATCTGCACACAGAATGAGTTTGTGAAGTTGAAAAAAGAGCGGGTCGTACATGCTGCGGGAGAAGTTTTCTGGAGAAATCACGGAGTCGCCGACGATGAGGGCGGAGACACGGGAATCTGCGTTTGCGGCTACGCACATGCCTACTTCGCCGCCCAGGGAATGGCCGAAAATGGCTGCGCCGCCTGGGACCACTTGTTTCAGGAATGCGGAAACATCCTGGGCGTAAGAGGTGATCCGGTAGCCGCGCGGGACACGGCTGGAATCGCCATGGCCGCGCAGATCGAGGGCGAATACCTGGAAGCGAGAAGTAAGTTCAGGAAGTAAAACAGAAAACGACTTCCAGTCGCGCGCCAAGCCGTGAAGAAGGATGATTGGCGGTCCGTTCGGCGGGCCTTCCGCGTAGTGGATGGATACGACATCGGCCTGGAAAATTTTCTCGTGAAATCCTGTTGCGCTAGTTTCTGGTGGTCTCGCCTCGGGCACTAACGCTGTCCCCACTTGAGCTTGCCACTGAGCACGTCGAAGAAAGTGCCTTTGGCGTGCAGGAGCTTTACCTGATATTGCGACTTGCGGCAGAAGACGCGGTCGCCGTCGAGCATGGGCATCCCGGCTTGGCCGTCGATGCTGAGATAGGCTTCTTCATCGCCGGTCATGACGACGATTTCGATCTCAGAGGTCTCGCGGACGACCAACGGCCGGTGGGTAAGGGAATGTGCCGAGACTGGAGTGATCACGAACGCTTCGACGTTGGGCATAAGAATGGGGCCGCCGGCAGCCAACGAGTATGCGGTAGAGCCGGTGGGGCTGGACACGATTAGGCTGTCCGCCTGGTAGCGCGAAACGAAGATCTTATCGATATAAACGTCGCAATGGTTCAGGCGGGCAATGGTGCCTTTACCGACGACGACGTCATTTAGGGCGTCATAGGTGGCGATGATGGCGCCACCGCGGCTGACTTCGCAGTGGACCATTGAACGGTCATAGACGGAGCATGAACCGTCGACGATGCGGTCGAGCGTGGGATAGAGTTCCTCGAGCGGAACTTCAGTGAGAAACCCTAGCGCGCCGAGATTGATACCCAGGATCGGAATGCTGGCTTTGGCGACGGCGCGGGCGGCGGACAGCAGGGTGCCGTCGCCGCCGAGAACGATGACGAACTCCAATTTGCGCGTGGCCATCTCCTCCCGGGAAAGGGTTGGGAAACCGGGGACGTGGGCGGCGGTTTCGGGATCAACGATGAAGGCGTAGTGGTGGGCGCGCAGCCACTGGATGAGGCCGGGCATGATCTCGGCGACTTCAGCCTTGTGCGGCTTGGAGACGATGCCGACGGTTTTCGTGGGCGAGGTTGTCATGGTGAAAGTGAGATTGTACAGAATCAGGGCGAAAATCGGGTGATCGGGCCATCGGGTGATCGGATGATCTGAAATCACCCGATGACCCGATCCTGTCTGTGCCTCTGTGGTGAAAAAATGGGTTCAGAACTTTGCGTAGAGCAGGAATTCGCGGTTGCCTTCTGCTCCCAGGATTGGGGATTCGGTTACATCGGTCGAGACGGCGCCGAGTGATTCTACTGTGTTGCGGACTTTTTCGACTGCTTGCTGCTGAATCTGAGGATCGCGAACGATGCCGCCTTTGCCTACGTGCTCGCGGCCGGCTTCGAATTGGGGTTTTACCAGGACAATCAATTCGCGTCCCGCTTGCTCGCTTCTTTCTTGCCGGAACGCGGCCGCGATTACGGCGGGAAGGACCAGCGTTGCTGAAATGAAAGAGACGTCCATCACGATCAAGTCTGCGAGCTCGCCTAGTTGTCCTGGCGTCAGATAGCGGGCGTTGGTTTTCTCCAGCAGTTGGACGCGGGGATCTTGTCGCAATTGGAATGCGACTTGGCCGTGACCGGTGTCTACGGCGATGACGCGGGCGGCCTCATGTTGCAGCAGGCAGTCGGCGAAGCCTCCGGTGGAGGTTCCGACGTCGAGGCAAATTTTTCCGGCGACGTTGATTTTCCAGTGCGCGAGTGCGTGTTCCAGTTTCAGGCCGCCGCGGCTTACGTATTTCAAGTCTTCGCCAAGGAGGCGGATCTCGGCGTCGGCTTTTACGGGCGCTCCGGACTTTTCTACTTTCTGTCCATTTACGAGAACTTTGCCAGCGAGTACTAGGGCCTGGGCGCGTTCGCGCGAGGGAACAACCCCGCGTTCCAGCAGGAGTTTATCGAGGCGAGTTTTACGAGGTGATTTTTCCAACTTCTTTTTTGTCGGGTCGCACCCAGAGGTGTGCAAGCTGTATAAGCATTTCTACCGTAAGGTCTTACTGGGATATCGGGCTAGTTTTCCACAGAATTATGCACAGGAGTGTTGAAAAGTCGCGGAAACTTGATTGCCGGGTGGAAGGAGAAGTGCGTTCTGCGTTCCCCATTTGCTACTCGGCTGGAGCTGCCGCCAAAAAACAGGTTCCTCGACTTCGCTCGGAATGACAGAAGGGTGAGGGATGACTTGACTAGCCGGCGACTTCCTCGAGCACCTTCTGATCAATGTCGAAGTTGGCGTGGACGTTTTGCACGTCGTCGTGCTCTTCGAAGGCCTCGATCAGGCGAATCATGGTCGCTGCCTGCGAACCTTCGAGCTTGATGTAGTTTTGCGGAATCATCGCAACTGAGGCGGAGACGGGTTCGATTCCCGCCTTCTTTACGGCCTCGAGTACGGCTTCATACACCGAAGTATCGGTGAGCACTTCCCAGTTATCGCCGTCGTCGCGCAAGTCTTCGGCTCCGGCTTCGAGCACGATCGCCATCAGGTCATCTTCTTTGGCGGCGGTCTTCGGGATGATGATGTCGCCCTTCTTGTGGAACAGATACGCGACGGCGCCGGCTGCGGCCATGTTGCCGCCGTTTTTGCCGAAGGCGTGGCGGATTTCGCTGACGGTACGATTGCGATTGTCGGTGTTGATATCGAGTAAAATCGCGACGCCGCCGGGGCCGTAGCCTTCGAGGGAAAATTCTTCGTAAGTGGCGCCGGGAAGTTCTCCGGTGCCGCGCTGGATGGCGCGCTTGATGTTGTCCTGAGGCATGTTCTCGGACTTGGCGGCGAGAATGGCGCCGCGGAGGCGAGGGTTGGCGTCGGGGTCGCCGCCGCCGTTCTTGGCGGCAATACTGATTTCCTTGATCAGGCGGGTAAAAATCTTGCCCCGTTTGGCGTCAAGCGCGCCTTTCTTGTGCTTGATTGTGGCCCATTTTGAGTGGCCGGACATGGGGATACCTCGGTTCTATGAACTGTGAATTTCGCGGAATCAGGACTCGCCTGTCAGAGGAGACCACGGTTCCCTCGGGCTGCCTGGAATACGCAGGCGAAATGAAATTATAGCGTTTCCGGAAGGACTTGGCGAATCTAAAGCCTTTAGCCGCAAAAGTTGGCCCCGTCCATGCGAAGGCAGTAAAGAAGTGTCACATCCGGATATGCACTTCTGTGCGTACTTCTGCGTGCACCTTTTGCAATTTACGGGCGTCCTTTTTCGCGGTTAGGGCTGTTTGGATCGGCAGAAAATCGCAAGGACATTTTTTACAGTTTATTGGCAATTCACAGGCCTTGGGGTGGTTATAATGCCGCGATTCTGCTGAGCGAGTTTTCTTGATTGCCTGTTTCCCTCCCAGGATTCCGGGCATCGAAATAGTGGCGCAATATGAAGCGGTTTCGGATATTCGTTTTCGTTTTGATGGCGGTGATGTTTATCGCGGTCAGCGGAATGCCTGCGGCTGACGGAGAATCCTGGCCTGCGCTGCGCAAGGAACCGATTGAAGTTCGGCTGATTGCGCTGGCGGAGGTGTATCCGCGGTCGTCTTTTTTCGCCAACGACGAAGTCTTCATTGCCGAGCAGGAATTGGGCAAAGACGAATCGCGATTCATCAAGCTGGTGTATGACTTCCTTCCTTACCAGCCGCCGCTGTCTTCTTACGGGTTGAATTATTCGCTGGTGCATAAAGTCCACGCGGTGCGGGACACGTCCTGCGATGAGACTCTGTGGGAAATGCGGTGGCAGCGCCAGTCGGGCACAACCGGCCGGTGGAAATATGCGGCGGAAAGCCCGGTGGCTGACCTTGATCGCCGTCAAGCGAGGTTGAGGTGTTACCGGACTACGTCGGACGACTACGAGAAGGCGTTGCGGGAACCGACGAACGAAATTCCGTACTAGGTCGAGGGCCCAAAGCCCCACTTCTTCGTGAGCGGTAGTGGCTGAGGCGCGCGGGCGTCATAAAGCCGACAGCAAACCGCAGCGGCTGAAAGCAGCACCCATTTGGTGCGATATCGGTACTGCGTCACGCAGCTAGCGCATAAGGGATTCACGCCACCTGGGGTACGCTGTCGACGTACTCGAAGAATTTATCCACTTGGGTGACTTTCAAGGTGCCGCGTACGCGGTCATTTACTCCCGCCAGAGTTATGGAGTGGCCCTCTTTCTGATGGCGCACGTAGGCTCCGACGAGCGCACCCACTCCGGCCGAGTCCACGTAGGGGACATTGGTGAAGTCGATGATAAGTTTGGGCGATGTGTTGGTGCGGACCAGGTTCTGAAACTCGAACAGCGTGGCGATAGTTAGAGGCCCCGTGAGCTTGAGGATGCGGGTGTGGTCGGCGGTCGAGAGGTCTTGGATGGTTAGGGGTTCGTCTCGCATAAACATGCGATTTTAACGGCGGGAATTTACTTGTCAACGGGGATGCGCGAATTTTAACAATTGGTGGTTAGGAAGTGTATTTTGTTCGTGTAAGAGTTTGGGGATTGGGCCTTCCGCGTTCGGGCATATGAAGTCTCCTTTTCAGCAGTTCATCGCAGCCGTCAAAGAACTCCGCGACGGTCTGTTGGACATACCTAAGAAACTTTCTCTTCTGGATCAAGACATTCAGGAGCAAACCGCCGAAATAAGCAAAGTCCGCGAGGCTACGGAGCAAAGACAAGGCACGACGCCGGAAGTGCGGGCCATCTTGCACACTCCAGAGAGCGTAGAAATCGAGCAGAGGGAGCACCGCGCAAGGCAGCAGCGATATCAGAAGCGAAATCTTGCGGCAACTTGGGCTGGAGTCGTCGTCGTTGCGGCCTGCACCACTTTTGCAGCGCTCCAATGGAACGAAATGCGAAGGTCCAACCGCGCCGCGGTAGCTGATTTCAGGCAGGACGAGCGAGCTTGGATGGCGTTCAGATTCATGGAGGGCAATCTGACGTTTACCCCTCGGTAAGTCTTTCTTAGTCCCCACGGAACTTCTGAACACCGGAAAGACGCCGGCTAGAAACGTACATGGCAACATCGTCGTCGGCGTCTTTAAGAAGGGGGAGAGCCCCTGGATTTCACGTACACTATCGGTCACGCGAATTATAGGATTATTGCAGGAACTATCTTCCCGAATGGAAAGATTGTTGAGAGCTTTGAAGGCATCAAGCATGGTCAGGAGAAAGCGGAGGCGATAATCTTCACCCCGACATTGAAAGACGAGTTGTTTAGTGGTCAATCTCTGCTGGTGGTGCATGGCAGAATCGAATACACAGATATATTTGGCGTTGATCACTGGACCACATATTGCCGATACGTGCTCCATCCGGAGCTCATTTCTCCTGAATGCATGCGCTATAACGACGCGGATGACAACCAACGCTAGCCCTGCAGCCATCGTATTTTGTTCATGTTAAACTGACCTCAGGATCCCCGTTTCAAGGAAAACAATCCATGAAATTTGGCGTCATTATTTTCCCCGGATCGAATTGCGATCACGATGCGTTGTGGATGGTGGAGAACGTCCTGAAGCAGCCGGCGACGTTTCTTTGGCATGAGTCGCATGCGCTGGAGAATTGCGACGTGATCATTGTGCCGGGCGGGTTTGCTTACGGGGATTATTTACGGACGGGGGCGATTGCGAAGTTTTCGCCGGTGATGGAATCGGTGCGCAAGTTTGCGGATGGCGGAGGGCTGGTGCTGGGAATCTGCAATGGGTTTCAGATTCTTTGCGAATCGGGATTGCTGCCGGGCGCGCTGATGCGCAACGCGGGACTCAAGTACGTATGCAAGCCGGTGCAGGTGCGGGTGGAGAATGCGGACACGGCTTTCACCAATGCCTGCCGCGCGGGAGAAGTGCTGACGATTCCCATCGGGCACATGGAAGGAAATTATTACTGCGACGACGCGACGCTAGGGGAGCTTCGCCGCGATCAACGAATTGTTTTTCGTTATTGCGATGCTGCGGGAGAGATCACGACGGAGGCGAATCCTAACGGATCGTTGGAGAATATTGCCGGCATTTGTAGCCCAGGACGCAATGTTCTGGGAATGATGCCGCATCCGGAGCGCGCCAGTGAGCCGGAACTGGGCGGCACGGACGGCTTTAAAATCTTCCAGTCGTTAGTCGAGGCTGGAGTCCTGGCGGCGAAGTAGGGCGGCATCTCCCCGACGGAGCCACGCATCTATTCTTTTAATCCATTTATTCGAGAGACCTTCCCTTTCCAGATGCGCGGATGGATGGGGCATCTCCAGTTGGGCTGCTATAGTACTTGTTTCGCCATAAACCTTAGAGGAGATTCGGACCGAAGCTGATGGCAATCCTACGGATGTTGCTCATCCAGAGAAGGGCTGCGGTCTTCCTATGGTCAGCTTTGGTTTTCTTCACTTTCGTATGTCCCCTGGTTTCAGCACAGAGTACCTCGAAGCTGCCGGCAATTGACGTTTTTGGCGGATACTCCTACCTTCGATTCGAGAGTAAAACTCTGGGCTTTTCCGATCAGTTGAACCTCAATGGCGGGAACGTGAGTGTTTCGCTGCCTGATCTTTATGAAGGGCTGGGAGCAACGCTCGATATCAGCGGTCATATTACGGGCGAGATGGAAGAGTTCAACTTTATGATTGGGCCGGAGTACACGTTCGAGTGGAAGGGCATTCGGCTCTACGGGCATGGATTATTCGGGAAGGCGCGCGATCGGCTACGGCACCCTGGGACCACACAAGTGGAACCCTCCCACTTGGGCAGGGCCGTGGCGTTCGGCGGAGGTCTTGACTTTCCCGTTGGCGGAAGGTTCTCGGTGCGGGCGGTTCAGGCGGACTATTTGATTACGACGGAATTCGGCAGCACACAGCATAATATCCGGCTCTCTACGGGGCTGGTTTACCGGTTTGGGAAAAAGTAATGAGACTTCCTACACAGAGTTGCGGCCGGGAAAGTGAGTTGCGGGGTCCGGCGGCGTGCCTGCGGATTGCCGTCGCTTCGGCGGTGGCGCTGACGACGCTGGGAGTGTTGAGCGGCTGCAGTTCGTTTTTTTCTAGTTCTTCCAGCGGTTCGCATGTGGCGTACGTCGTGGGAGGACAGACGGCGGTCTCGGCATGGCGCATCAACAATAAGTCAGGCGGCGTGACATCACTGTTGAGCGCGCCGTATGTGGCGGGGAACTCGCCCTCGAGCGTGGTGGTGCATCCGTCGGGACAGTTTCTTTATGTGGCCAACGCGCTCGACAGCACCATTTCGTTGTTCAGCATCAATTCCACGTCCGGAGCGTTGACCGAGGTGTTGCCGCGCACGCCAGCGGGAGGTTTGTCTCCGGGCTCCATGACGATGGACAGCGGGGGTAAGTTCCTGTTTGTGGCCAACCAGGGATCGAACGACATTTGGACATTTCAGATCGGTACGGGTGGTGCGTTAACGCAGCCTTCGAGCGTTTCGATCGCCGCCAGTCCAATGGGTTTGGTGCTGACTTCTTCGGGGTTCCTGTACGTGCCGGTGCCGAATTTCTCCACGATCTATGTTTTCAGCGTAAGTTCAGGGACGCTTACGGCGGTGGGCCAGCCCATCCTGGTGAACGGTGGCTTAGGCGGCATCGTGGTGGATTCGGGCGCCAAGTTTTTGTATGCCACGAATCCTTCGACGGCAACCGTTTCTGGTTTCTCCATCCAGTCGGGAGGGTCTCTCATGGCACTACCGGGGCTGACCGCTGGTACCGGAAGCGTACCCGTGGCCGCGGCGGTGGACCTGACGGGAAGTTTTCTGTATGTGGCCAATTCCGGCTCGGGCACCGTGTCGCAATTCAAGATTGACAGCACGACGGGGGCGCTTACTCCGTTTACCACGACGACGGTGACCGTCGGGACCAATCCTGTCTTCGTGGTTATAGATCCAGGTGGAAAATTCGTCTTTGTGGGGAATACCGGATCCAAGTCGGTTACTGAACTTACCATCAATTCCAACGGATCGCTGAATAACACCACTACGATTGATGTTGGTTTTGTGCCTCGCTCGCTGGGTTTGACCAATTAAACTACCGAGATCATGGTTCGATTTGGCATTGCCGGCTTTGGGCTGCATGCGGTCAAGCGGCTGATGCCGGGCTTTGCCTGGTCGAAGAACTGCCGGGTAACTGCGCTGTCACGGCGGAATATTACCGACGCGAAGCAATCGGCGGCGGAGTATGGTATTCCGCTAGCGTTCGATTCGGTGGCGGACCTTTGCGCTTCTCCCGAAGTGGATGCGGTGCTGGTGACGACTCCGAACTCTGCTCATTTGGCAGACGTGCTGGATGCGGTGGACGCGGGCAAACCAGTCCTGTGTGAGAAGCCGCTGGGCCTGAACGCGGATGAGTGCCGGCAGATGGTGAAAGCGGCGCGGCACAAGGGAGTTCTGTTCGGAGTGGCGCACGTGTTTCGTTTCAACGAGAGCGTGCGCGAGTTGCGGGAGTGGGTGGCCGCGGGGCGTATTGGTCGGCCGGTTTTTGCGCGGTCGGAATTTTCTTTTTTTGCCGATGCATCGCATCCGCGGAAGTGGCTGTACGACGCGAGCATCGCGGGGGCAGGGCCGATTCTTGATATCGGCGTCCATTGTATAGATACGCTGCGTTTCATCCTGCAGGATGAAGTGGTGCGGGTGAGCGCCAGCGCGGTTTCGGATGAGAGCTCGGGAGACGTGGAGTCGGCGGCGCTGCTCAATCTGGAATTTTCGCAGGGGACTCTGGGGACGGTGCCGGTTTCGTTCCGCGCGGAGTATCGGACACCGATTGAGTTGGTTGGCGAGACGGGAGTCTTACGGGCTGACGATGGTTTGAATGTGGAGCATCCGATCGAATTGCAACTGCTTCGCGATGGCGCGGTTGCGGAGACCAAGACGGCGTCGAATGAGTTAGTTTACGCGCTCCAGGTGGACGCGTTCGCGGATGCGATGGAGGGGAAATCGCAATTTCCGATCCCGGGAGAAGAGGGGTGGCAGAACCAGGAGATTCTGGATGCGGCGCTGCGGAGTATTAAGGGCGGGAAGGCGGAGGCGGTGGTGCGGGTGGTGAGATAAATCAAATTTAAGATGCAGGGCCTGCGGCCCTGGGACGGACCAGGGCGTCCGTCCCTACATTCTTTCTTTTATTGCCCCGCCAGGGTGAAATTGAGCGTGACCTGGGTGTCAACCTCGATCGCATCTCCGTTGAGTAGATAGGGTCGGTACTTCCATTGTTTTACGGCGTCGATTGCGGCCTGATTAAGCAGGTCAGATGCGCTGTTGATTACTTTGAGGTACTGAACGCTGCCGTCCTTGCCGATGATTACTCCCAGCACAACGCTTCCCTGAACCTTGGCGGCCTTGGCCTGTGCTGGATAGACAGGTTCTACTTTGGTGACAAGGAGACCTTGCGCAACGCCTTGGGAAACGCGGATGCGCTGGGCGGGTGCACTTCCAACACCTTGGAGAAGGCTGCCGTCATCGGTGCCGGCGTAGCCGGTGTCATTTCTGAAATAACCGACAGCGAAATCCCGGGGAAGGCTTATTTTTCCTTGAAGCTCAATCTGGTCTGACGAGCTTCCCACCAGGACGTCATAGTCGCCTTTCTCGACCTTCCATTCGCTCCCTCCCCAATAAGCAAATGACCGACCGGTTAGCGGAATCTTGACTGACTTGGTCTCGCTTGGCTGCAACGATACTCGTGCGAAGCCTTTCAACTCTTTCGCGGGCCGCGGAACGCTCGACTGTTCAGGGACGATGTAGACCTCCGGGACAGCATCTCCGGCGCGGGACCCAGTGTTAGTGACGTGGAATGAGACTCCGTGTTCGTCGGCGACCAGGTTGCTGTATTTGAACGTGGTATAGGACAAGCCGTATCCGAAGGGGAACAGCGGCTTGGTCTTGTTGTGTTCATAGCCGCGGTATCCGACGAAGACGCTTTCCTTGTACGGAACTTTGTTTGTGCCGTCGGCGGGATAGTAGCTGTCGTGAGTGGGATTGTCTTCCCAGCGGCGTTCGAAGGTGGCGGGTAAATGGCCGGAGGGATTGACGTCGCCGGTAAGGATTTCTGCCAGAGCGGTGCCGCCTTCCTGTCCGGGATACCAAGCCTCGACGACGCCGGCGACTTTATCAATCCAGGGAGTCATGTCCACGCCGCCGCCGGAAGTTATGACGACGATGGTGTTTTTGTTTTTGGCGGCGATTTTCTGGATGAGTTCATTCTGTCCGGGAGGTAGCTGAAAGGTGCGGTCCCAGCCTTCGGTTTCGCTTTGAGGATTGAATCCGACGGCGACTACGACGGCGTCGGCTTTGGCGACCAACTCTTCGGCCGTGGGATCAACCCAATTGCCTTGAGGAACGATTCCCATGCGGATGAACGGTGGGCCGAAGCCGGGGCTCGTGTGGTGCTCGAAGACAACTTTGTGGGGTTTGGCGTCGAGCGCGACGCTGGTCTGAGCGAGCACGAATTTCTGGTCAGCCCAATTATCTAAGAGCAATTTGCCATCGAGATACATGCGGAAGCCGCTGGGTGAAAAGCCCCCCTGCTGCACGAAAACGTCGAAAGTGCCGGCGGTCTTGGGGACGTAGTATCCGGTCCAGCGTTCTGAGCTGCCGCGAGTTTGCTGCAGGGAAGCGAAATCAATCTCGTCGGAGTTCAGCACCGCAATGTCGAAGGGCTGGCCGAGGACTAGGTGCTCGTTGACTTCGGTTTTCGCCGGGCCAGAGAACGTTTCGTTATCGAAGGTTTCGAGTTTCAAGCCGGAGCTGCCACCGTTTTGTTCTTGTTGAAAATTGGTGGTGATGGCGGCGCCGCCTGGGGACATGACGCCGTTTGCGGAGGTGACGGCGACACCAGCCCCGAGCCGATTACTTAGTCCCTCGAGAATGCTGACCGAGTTGAACGGGGCCACCTGGGCACTGCCGCCGCCGACCGGAACTGCGGGATAGGCGCCGGGGCCGATCACAGCGATGGTCTTAATCTTGCTCTTGTCGAGGGGCAAGATGTTGCTGTCATTTTTCAACAGAACGATTCCCTCACGCGCGGCCTGGAGCGCGACCTGGCGGCCTTCCTGATTGAGCCGCGGGATGGACAGGTCCTGTTGATTGCGGTCCGTCCATCCGAATTCAAACTCGGTCCGGAGAATGCGGCGGACTTTGTCGTTGATGGTGTCTTCGGAGACTTGCCCGGCTTTGATGGCAGGAAGCAGTTTTTCGCGATTCAGGAATTTTCCGGAGGGCATTTCCAGATCGAGGCCGCCATTGGCCGCACCGACGGTGTCATAGGTGGCGTCCCAGTCGGACATGATGACTCCCTGAAAGCCCCATTCCTTTTTTGCTATGTCATTATTCATGCGGCTGTTCTGGGTCATGTGTTCGCCGTTAGTGAGGTTGTAGGAATCCATAATGGCGGCGACGTGCGCGTCGCGGACGGCGGCTTCAAAAATCGGCAGATAGATTTCGCGCATGGTGCGGTCGTCGATGATGGAGTCGGTGCCGTGGCGGTCGAATTCGGAGTTGTTGCCCACGTAGTGCTTGACGGTCGAAGCCACGCCCCGGCTCTGCACGCCCTCGATGTAGCCGACGACGATTCGCGATCCCAGGAAAGGATCTTCGCCGAAGTATTCAAAATTGCGCCCGTTGAGTGGGGACCGGTAGATGTTGACGCCGGGGCCGAGATGGAAGTGCTTGCCCTTGGCGCGCGCATCGCGTCCGATTTGGGTGCCGACGCGCTCAGCCAGCGCGGGGTCCCAGGTGGCGGCGAGCCCAATGCCTCCGGCCATGGTGGTCGCGGGGCCATCATTGCGAATTCCACTGGGGCCGTCGGCGGTGTGCAGGACAGGCAGTCCGAGATCGGGGAATCCGCGGACGTCGAAGGTGTCGATTCCGCCGAGCAGATCAATCTTTTGTTCGAGTGTCATCTTGGCGAGGACGGCATTTACTCTTTGCTCGATCTCCGGAGAGTCGGGCGAAGGGGCCTGTGCGAGGGCAGAAGAAGCCAGCAATAGCAGTATGGCGCAACTGAAGTACACGTTTCGCATTTCGCCTCCCGGGAAAGACGCTTGAGCAAAACCGTTATTGTAGACCAAGGTGCAAACCGGCGAGGAGTATTCTAATGGCGATCTCGCAAAGCGAAATGGCGGTAATCAGAGCTAGTGTTTTTCGGCGGGTGGGGCGGTTTCCGAGGATGGCTGAGTTAACACGGGTTCGGGTGACGCGGTTTGGGGCGTGAGCACACTCGTGGTTGGCTGTTGCGCAGCGGGACTGGGCGCGGCGGGTGGAATCCCGCGGGCGGAAACCAGGGCCCAGTGCCAGTCTTCGACGTCGCTGAAGTCGCCGAGAAGATTTGCGCGGAATACGGTGATGGAATCGGGTGCGCCGGTCGCTTTCAGGTGATAGAGCAAGGTCGAGTCGGGGAGCTTTTCGGCGGGAGCTTGATCGGCTGCGGGTATCAGTTTTGCGGAATGCAATTCGGCGCCAGGCTGAGTGCGCAGCTCGGTGATCCCGACGACGATTTCCTTCAGTTCCCAGCCAGTGCCATTGTGCAGCGAGACTTCGAGGACGTCGTCGTGAATGGCGGCCGGGCCTTCAAGTTTGAGCAATTCATCCTGAGGAAGTTCGCTGGCGATGTATGGAGTCGAAATTAGGGCGGTGGCTTTGGCGTCGAAGGATAGGCTGCAAGTGCCGTCAGGAGAAGTCATGGTAAAAGTCTTTCCCGAGGGATCGATGGAGAAAATGGGTTTGCCGTTGAGGCGTTCGGCCTCGGCTTTGCTCATCATCACGGCAAAATTGTCGTTGTCGATTACTTTTTTGGGTTCGACGTTCTGCGGTTCGGGAGTTTTGGATTTTCTGGCGGCGCGGGCGATATCTCCCAGCGGGGTTTCATCTTCCTGAGCGCGGAGCAGTGCCGGACAGAGAAGCAGAATAACGACGCCGGCGATGTAAACCGTACGTGACAAGGATTGGCCTCGGGGCAGAGACTACGTCTCTACGGTTTAATTCTAGTGGTCAATTGAGGCGGGTAATGGTTACGAGGGGACACCAAAGTCATGCGACGGTCGGGAAGGGATCCGGCGTGGCGCGCGAAGGGCTGAGACCGAGACGCGCGGCACGCCGCCAGAAATCAGAGCAAGCCCGAAGTGCG
>WNFJ01555957.1_pt1 | contig 28778 bp, 28 predicted proteins | sample 5400461 | NCBI WGS metagenome assembly WNFJ01 (sample SAMN13153349, study PRJNA577476) | soil metagenome | isolation source: 115 cm saprolite on Douglas fir-dominated hillslope | place: USA:California | collected 2013-09-17
GCTGCCAGGAAAGCACTACAACCCAGCAAGAACAAGATTGCCAGCAGTATGCGTAGCGTAATCATGCTGGCAAAGCGCGCATCACGCCGATCGGATGGGACACCAGGGCCACTCCCGTTTTCAGGAGATGAAGCAGGAGAGCCAGGCGGAACATTTTCTAAAGCGCCGTCACGCCCACTGGTACCCGGGCGAGATGGGATGTGAGGAGCGGTTGCGGGCATTGCTGCTTTTGCTGGTACGACAGGGACCGATTCACCCACTTGAGCGTCGCCCAGCATGGCGAAAGCTCCCGCCAACTGTGAGCCGTCGCGGAAGCGCTTCTCGGGCACTTTTTTCAGACAGCGCAGCAGTATCTCCTCCAGTGCCACAGGGATACTAGGATTGCATTGGCGGGGAGGAATGGGTGCGTCCTGAATGTGCTGCATGGCCACGACCACAGGGTTATCGCCATCAAAGGGCACATGCCCGGTGAGCATTTCATACAGGACGATGCCCAGCGCATACACGTCAGCAGCGGGGCTGACAATCTCGCCCCGGGCCTGCTCCGGCGCATAGTAATGCACCGTGCCCAGCGTCATGCCCGTGGTCGTGAGGCGTTTGGCATTGTCCTCTTGGACCCAGGCGATGCCGAAGTCGGTCAGCTTGATCGAGCCATCCCGGCCCACCAGGATGTTCTGTGGCTTGACATCGCGGTGGACAATGCCCCGGCGATGAGCAGCGCCCAGGCCCAGGGCGACATCATGGGCGATAATGACGGAGCGGTCCACATCGAGCATGCCACGCGCTTGTAGGTAGTGGTGCAGGTTGGTGCCCTCGACTAACTCCATGACGAGATAATACTTGCCGTCGGTCTGCCCGTAGTCGTAGACCTGCACGATGTTGGGGTGCTGCAAAGAAGACGCCGCCTTCGCCTCGCGCTGAAAGCGTGCCACAGACTTCGCGTCGGTGCTGTAAGCCTCACGCAGCACCTTAACTGCCACGACGCGATCCTTGTGTACGTCCCGACCGCGATAAATGGTGGCCATCCCTCCTCGCCCTATGGGTTCCTGCAACTGGTAGCGCTCACCCATAACTTCGATCTGCGTAGCCCTGCGCAAAGTGAAAGCTGGGGAAAGGGGCACATCAGGATTTGATAGCTTACCTGGCATCGGCCTGTCCCCTGGCCCACGGCGGTTCAAGACGGTGGGGAGAAGCGTGGCGGGAACAGCCACATGCTGCAGGCTCTCCAGTTGTCCAGTACCATGACCGTTCAATGCGGGTCGTTCGTCGGCTGTGTACTCCATAGCTGTATCTCACTCCATTCGGCTATTTCAGCGAAGCTGAACTCTTCAAAGCTGATAGACCTCAACAAGCTGCCGAAAATGGCCGTCCAGATCAGTAGCCAGCAGAGAGAGTAGTTCCTGCTCCATGTTTTTCCTTCCGCGCTATTTTCTCGTTTCAACACAAAAGGATCATACGTAGCGTCACGTTCATCGTTCTTCCACTTCCAACTTCCATAGGGGGTCGGAGATGCTAAGTACTAGAAGGTCTGGATTATGACGCCGGTCGTATTGCCCTGCACGGTGACCGCAGCGTTTCCCGTGTGAGTACCACCGCTGGCGGAAAGCGTATAGCTGCCAAGCGTAACATTCGCGAAGGAGTAATTGCCTGCTGCATCAGCAGTGGCGGTGGCAACGGTAGTGCTGCCACTCATCAATGTCACTGTAGCTCCTGGCAGTGGCTGCGAGGTCGTGCAAGCGGGTGCAGGACCTGAGCACACCACGACGGAACCGCGCACGGTAAAGCCTGTCACCGTGAGCGTCACGGCAATGGTCTGCGGGTTTCCCGCCACGACATCGCCGGCGCTGTCGACGGCAATAATCGTGATATGCCCTGTATAGGTGCCGGGTACCAAATTCGCACTCGTCACACTCACGCTCAGAATGCTGCCGCTGCCACTATCTATGCCCGATGCAGCAGCAAGTACGAGCCAGGTCTGGTCAGCGACTGCCGTCCACGAGACAGGACGCGCACACGTCCCTGTTTCGCTCACAGCAACAGTCTGTGCCGTGGCCGTTTGCCCCTGGGCAACGGCGAATGCGAGGCTAGCCTGCGACGACAGCGTACAGGAGGGGGGAAGAATGGTGAGCGTCACCGTGAACGGTTGCGGGCTCCCCTGGGCAGGTGCACCGGAAGCATCGGTGGCGGCGATGCTCACTGTCCTTTGATAGGTCCCCGCCGACAGCCCGGCAGTAGTGACGGCAACCGCGATACTCCCAGATTGACCCGTACCCATAATGCTGTTCGTATTTGTCACCGTAAGCCAATTGGCCACTGACGATACCTTGGTACTCCATGTCACTGGCCAAGCGCAATCCCCTATTCCCATGAATGTGACCGTTTGCGGTGGAGGATTGGTTGCCGCTCCCTGGACAGCGTTGAAGGAGAGGGCACTCGACGATGGAGGCAATAGAGTGCAGGGAGGTTGCATCACCAGGTTCACGGTGATGGTCTGTGGACTCCCCGGCGCAACATTCCCGTGCGTGTCGAGTCCATTGAGCGTCACCTGGCCTGGATAGGTCCCAGGGGTTAATTGAGACGTAGTGACAGTGATGGTCACCTGCCCGCTTTGCCCTGGGGCAATCGTACCGCCTGTCGGCGCTGCGCTCCACCACCCACCTGCCAGGAGAGGGATACTCGTGCTCCACTTGAGCGGACTGCCACCAGTATTGGTGATGGTCACCACCTGGCCGGTGGGATTGGGCAGCCCCTGGGTATTGCTGAAATTGAGGCTGAGCGGTGAGGCGCCCATCACCGGTTCCTCAGAGGACTGAGGCGGAACCTGGACCACTAGCTTCACTACGACTGTTTGCGTACTCATCCCGGTGACAAACGAGAGCTGGCCGGAATAGGTGTTCGGCGACAGGCCGGCACCACGGCACTGCTAGTGCCCTTCAACTGTCCACTGGCGGGGGTGACCGCTACCCAGGAGGGCGTCCCAGAGGTCTTCCAGGTGATGGCCGCCCCGGAGCAACCGACTGTGGCATTCAGGCTCAGGGCCTGCGTGCCCGGAGTGCTCTGGCCCTGCACAGAGGTGAACGACAGGAAGCCCGAGTTGGTCACGATGCCACAGTGCGGGAGTACCGTCAGGGAGACGTTGACCGCTTGCGGACTGTCGAGTGCGCCAGGAGCGGTGAACAGCAGCGTGCCCATATACGTGCCGGGCAGGATGCTCTGGCTACGCACGACGACCTGGATCGCAGCGGTTGTGCCAGGAGCGACGACTCCGGACAACGGAGCAGCGTTCAACCAGTTGCCAGCAGGCCCGAGCGCACGCAGAAGGGACAACTGGGCAGTTGCAGTCGCCGGGGCCTGACTGGCCAGCGACCAGGCTAACGGGCGCGCCCCGGGATTGCTGATGGTCAACGTCTGCGGACTCGGGTTCGCCTGGCCATCATTGGCGCTAAACGACAGCAGGGCTGGCGACAAGGCCAGCACCGGCCCGGAAGTCAAAGGCAGCACACTCATGTCCACTTCCACGTGCTCTATGGGGCTGACATTCGACGAGATGGCCAGATCGCCCTTGTACTCACCTGGCTTGAGTCCGGCGCGCTGCACGGCGATCGAGATGGTCTGACTGGAGCTGAAGGTGCCCTGGCTGGGGGAGACCAGCAGCCACGCTTGCTTGCTGCTGGCCGACCAGGTGATGGACCCACTACCGCTATTGGGCAACGTGAAAGGACGAATCGTATTCGTGCCTACCACCGCAGCTCCTAAATCAAGAGGCCTGTTGTCAATGAGCAAGTGCGGTGGAGGCGTCGGGCCAGCTCCCGTGATCTGAAGCGTAGAGCTGGCGGTATAGCGCGTTTTGAGATCTTCCGCCACAATCAAGTGGGAACCCGTCCCCCAATCGCTAGCGATGTTGACAGCCACGTTCGCCGAGCCTGCCGGGCCGACACGGATGATGGAGGAGCCTCCAGCGAGATGGATAGGTTCCTGGATATCATGCGTCAGGGCGACGCTGGTCGAGGGCGTAAAGTTTTTGATGGATAACCGGATGGTGGTGATACCAATAGTTGCAACATTTGTGGAAAGCGTCAGTGTTGGTATGTCGCCTCCTCCACCTGCCGTTAGCCAGAGGAGTAGAGCAGCACTAAGCAGCATTGTGACGACCAGGACAGCAGCGAGCGCATTGAGCTGTCGAACAAGCCACCCACTACGATGCTGTTTGCCTACTCGCGCTTCAGGCCTGCTCGGAAAGGAACTGTGTCCCCCAATACCAGGTACAAGTATATGCCCATTGAGAGAGGCTCCCTGGTCGGTCTGCACCAGGCGTTCTCGTACACGCGCAAGGATCTGCGCTTGCTCAGCCGGAGATACCAGAAGAGGCCTGCGGTAGGCACGTTGCAAGAGGAGTATCAGTTCCTCATGCTGTGGTTCTTGCTCTTCCGGGAGCAGATCATCGAACGGTTTCATCGCTGTTCTCCTCTTTCTGGCTGATCATAGATCGTACGCAACTGGCGCAGGGTACGCACCAACCATTGGCGCACCGTTCCTTCGGGTTTCCCGAGGACAACTGCAATGTCGGCAAAGCGCAGCCCATTGCGATAGCGTAACCCGATCAGCTCGCGTTGAAGCGAGGTGAGTTGGGCAATCGATTGGTAGAGGCGCTCATAGCTCTCCCGTTGTTCGGTGTATTGTTCCGGTGGCAACGCGGTATCTTCCATCGCTAGTGCCTGCTCTATCGGCAGCAAGTTCAGCAGGGCAATGTGGCGGTAGTGATCAACCACCTTATTGCGAGCAACCCGTCGCAACCAGGCCAGCTGCCGCCCTTGGGGGAGACTGGAAAGCGCTTCGTCTTGTAGGGCTGCGAGAAAGACCTCCAGCAGCAGGTCTTCGGCATCCTGCTTATTGGACACCCGCTGACACAAATACTGAAAGATGGTGACAGCAAAACGGTCGTAGAGCGTGCTCTCCACTGTGGTTTGATCTGTATCCAATTGGTGCATACACCTTCCTTCTCCCATAACTACTCTCATACAAGAAGTCGTATGGATGAGGAAATTGTGACAGCCGGAAACCACATATTTTCGGTGCGCCCGGAAAACCCATCAAGAAGCGACAGACGAGAAAGACCTAGTAGGCCCTGCCGAGCGCTTTACACCGTTTCGTGCGCAAGGCCTTGGAAGAGAGCGGTTCCCGTCATGGAGAGCAGGCAACAGAAAGCAGAAGCTTTCCCTGCTCACCATGCAGAGCTGGCCGGGGTAGGTCCTCGTTCGCGTTGTACAGTTCGATGTTCAAAGGCAAGGTTGGCTGAACAGCCGTTTTATAGTGTGGACACCAGCCTTCGTGAAGGTAGATCAATGGCTTGTTGATGGTTTCTTGAGCAATTTGTCCCATTTTGCAACTTCATACGACTTATTAGATAAGGGGTAAAAAATCAAAGAGGAGCGTGTATGCACCGAATGGATGAGGAAACAACTCGGGATGAAGGTAATCGCATACTCTACGATCGGTTTACTCTGACTATCTTTACCTCTATCTGTCAACACGTATCGAATAAGCAGGATGCTGAAGACCTGTTGGTGGAGGTCTTTCTTGCTGCTTTCAACAACGAAGCACTTTCCAGCCTTCCTGCTGAGCGCCAATTGGCGTGGTTGATGCGCGTGACGAGAAATAAACTGGTCGATCGCCATCGGCACCTTGCGCTCCTTACTCTGGTACCACTAGAACTGGCCAGAGAAGTGGAAGATGGTGCGCCGACACCGGAGCAATCTATCGAACAACAGGAGAGCTATGAACGTCTCTACCGAGCACTCGAGCAACTCTCACCACTTCAGCGGGAGCTGCTCTGGTTGCGCTATACAAAGCGTCTACGCTTTTTCGAAATCGCGGGTATCCTCGAGAAATCCGAAGGCGCAGTGCGTAAATTGTATTCGCGTACGCTCCAACAGTTACGGGGGATCTACCACCAGATAGCAGGAGGGAAGCAGGAATGAAACTCCCCGATGATCTGCTCCCAGAAGAGCAAGACCCACAGTATGAGGAGCTGATTACCCTCCTTCAGCAAGCCAATCTACACCCTCTGCTTGTCGATCCAACGGAGCGAGCACAGCTCCTTTCGCGGGCGAGAGCACGCCTGTTCCAGACAGACCCTGAAGTCTCTATGCCCGAGGAAATGCCCCTACCTGCCGATGGAGGACCGGGTTCCCCTCCGAGCAAGCCTGAAGCACAAACAGGTACACAACGTCCGGGTAGGCAGTTTGTTCGTCTGCTCAATGCGCTCGCTGCGGTCCTGATCGTGGGAGCGCTCGTAGGAGCTATGCTCCTGCTCCTGGCCTCACATCGCCGCGAACCAGGAACAGGAGGTATCGCTGAAAAGGGGTGCATCTTTACCAGCACGACCGGATTCGTATATGAAAAAGACTTGAGCGCGGTGACCGCGCTCTCGCGGAACGACATCTGGGTCGTGGGAGGTTCTCTGCGGGATTCCCATGCATTGCTTGAGCACTGGAACGGTTCACAGTGGTGCATCCGTCCCGACCCGTACCCGTACCCGATTACCGGAAGTGGGAGCGTTCAGCTTCGTGCAGTGGCTGCTGCATCGACAAACGATGTCTGGGCTGTAGGGGACGTTGACGACGTGCCAAGAAGTCATATACTGATCGAACATTGGAACGGCTCGCGGTGGAGTGTCACACCCAGTCCAGCTAACGGTGGCACCCTACAGGGAGTAGCGGCTGTCTCGCCGACTGATGCCTGGGCTGTTGGTTCCTCCGTCTCAGGCGGAGGGGCACTCATTGAACATTGGAATGGCAAGCAGTGGAGTCTCATTCCCAATCCATTTCCCATCCTTTACATCAACTTCCGTGGAATCACTGCTCTCTCGGCCAATGACGTGTGGGCCGTCGGCGCCTTCACTACTGACACGCACACGCAGTCGATAAATGCCACGCACACGGTGATAGCGCATTGGAACGGGCAACGATGGAGCATCATCCCCAGTCCAAATCCCGGCACGTTACAAAATGAGCTCCGGGAGGTGACAGCTCTCTCCGCGAACGATGTGTGGGCCGTCGGGTTCTTCATCAATAGCACACAAGGCCAAATCGTGGATGAGTCGTTGACCATGCACTGGAATGGCTCGCGGTGGAGTGTCGTCTCCAGTCCAAGTCCGAGCAATAGTGGTAATGATCTTACAAGTGTGACAGCTCGCTCTGCGAATGATGTCTGGGCCGTCGGGACGGGGTATAACAATCTGATCGAGCACTGGGACGGTTCACATTGGAGTGTGGTCAAGACTTCGAATCATGGCGCAGATCAAGGACTGTCCGCAGTAGCGATTGTACCACATTCCACTACTATCGTGGCCGTGGGAGTGGGTTCGTTGCTGTACATCAAGGATCCTGGTGGAGAATCCCTTTCTAAACCTTGACCGAGTTCGCATCTCGGGGTCACTGAATTTTTTCGGGTGAATCCTACGCTAAGGAAAGAATTGGCTTCCCAGGCTGTACTGTTCATGTGAGTGAAAGAGGAGATGGCTGGAAAGCGTCTCGCTAGCAAGCAGCTTTTACACTTCAAGTCCTGAGAAGCCCTCCTCGAAAAGCTTGTTAGCGATCTTAGCGTAGGATTCACCCGAAAAAATGCAGTCACCCCAAGTAGGGTGAGAGCAAAGAGTGTTGAGGAGTCGTTGTCACTTTTTTACAGAAAGGTTTCACGAGAAGAACCCTCCAGCGCATCTGATGGCACCAGAGAGACCTCTGGTGCTGTGGAAAAGGATTCATTGTTGCGAACCGGGTATGTCATGGCGTTCGTATCGCGAAACACTGATAAGAGACGCAGAGTTGCCGGGAAATGAATGGATATGGAGTTTTGTGAGAAAAAACAGGTGTGTCCCAAAAAACCACCGTTTTTCGGGACAATTGAAACCTACAGCTCAAAGGGGAATTCGATCAGCATGTTGTTGTCGCCAGCTCTAGCAAATGAGCAGGAATGATTGTTTCATCTCCATCAGTGCTAAGCTGTCTGTTTGGCACTTTCTTACTCTTGAAAGTGAACCACAAAGACTTACTCATCATTGATGATATGTTCCATGCAGTTCATGTGGATTGAAACCTTTTACGTTGACAGCAACCGGATCTCCCGCTGTCGTGAGCAGGGCGTTGAGGCGGTCGAGCGCTTCCCCTGCATCGATGGTAGGACGTGGGAATAGGTGTCTTATGTGGACACTTCTTCACCCCAACAAACATACCCCGACCGTAGCGTCGAGGCACCAGGCAGCTACAACGCGGCCCTTGACCTCATCCATACAGCCCTGCGGGCCGAAAGCGAGGGCGAGAGGTATACTGGTGTACTGTGCTGTATGGCCCTCGCTTTCGCTCTTCGAGTGTAATGGATGAGGTCAAGGGAAGCTCCGCCCGCGTTGCTTCACGCCGCCTGGTGCCATGAGCCAGCGTGTCGGTATCCCAACGGTGCCTCCGGCGGGCCTCTGCTCAGGCTCCTGGTGCCAGGTGTGCTGGGCCGCTGCCGCTACCCCACTGTACTGTTCGCTCCTCGTTAGTCGGGTGCCTCTAAACCCTCGATGGGTTCTCCTAAGGAGGCGCGCTGAAATAACCTATCCAAAGAGATGTGATATGCTGGAGGCATGGAGACACTATCACAAGAAGCCCAATACAAGCTGATGAAGGGATGGCTCAACGAGCGACAGTGGCGACTGTATGTGGCGACAGAGGCCAGACGGATTGGCCCAGGAGGGATCAGAAAGGCGCGCCCGCGAGGCCGGAGTCACGCGAAAAACGATCCGCAAAGGCCTAGGAGAACTGGAGGCCGGAGCGCTCTACCAGCCGGGGGAGCGGATACGCCAACAGGGTGGTGGCAGGAAAAAGAACACTGTCAAGGACGCCACCCTGCGAGCCGATTTGGAGGGGATGCTAGACCCCAAAGGAGATCCAGAGAGCCTGCTCAGATGGACGAGCAAGGAGGTCGCGCAAGTTGAGGAAAGCCCTCACGCGCCAAGGGCATACGATTGGGGAGACCGCCATCCGGGGGATGTTACACGCGATGGGCTTTTCCCTCAAAGCCACCAAGAAGAGCATTGAGGGCGGATCACATGCCGACCGGGATGCCCAATTTCAGCACATCAATCGCACCGGCAACGCTTTTGAAGCCAAAGGCCAGCCGGTCATTTCCGTCGATTGTAAGAAGAAAGAGCTGATGGGGAATGCGCAAGAACGGCGGGCGAGAATGGCAAGCCAAAGGACAAGAGACGACCGTGAATGTCTATGATTACCTCTCCATCGCCGATGGGAAAGCCATCCCGTATGGCATCTATGATCTGGTGCACAACAGCGGCTTCGAGAGCGCTCGGCATCGACCATGAGACCGCCGAGTTTGCCGTCGAGAGCATCAGACGCTGGTGGAAGAGCGTGGGCAGCAAACTGTATCCCAGCAGTCGGGAACTGCTCATCGTGGCTGATGGAGGGGGCTCCAATGGCGCGCGCAGTCGGCTCTGGAAGCAGCAGGTGCAGCACTTGGCCAATGAGACCGGCCTAGCCATTACCGTGTGCCACTTGCCTCCGGCCACCAGCAAATGGAACAAGATCGAGCATCGACTCTTTTCCTACATTTCCATCAATTGGCGTGGCAAGCCGCTCACCTCTCTTGAGACCATTATTGAGCTGATTTCTCATACCACCACCGAGGAGGGATTAACGGTAATGGCTGTCAAAGATACCAACAGCTATCCTACCGGCCTCAAAGTCTCAGACGAAGACATGGCCGCACTCAATCTCACCAGCCATCCTTTTCACGGTGACTGGAACTATACGATTCAACCGCAATAGGTGGTCCTTTTATTTCTGCGGGAGCCCTAAGTCAGTAAGGAGCTGCTCAAGACGGCGCATCGTACACTGATGCCGCTCCACCTCGCGTTGCCAGCCGTGAGCGGCAGCGTCTCCAATGAGTTCCAGTTCAACGCGACGGCGATGGCGGAGCCGTGGAGCGTACTCCGGAGAGGTCACAAACTTGGCGCAGGTCAGATACAGATCGCACTCACATGGGCCTTCCTGAGGTAAGCGCAAGCACCTTCCGAGTTCCAGTTCTGTCTTGAAGAAATTTTCCTGAATCCAGCGGATTTCGGACTCTGCCAGCTCGCCAGATGGAACAAAACTGCATGTGCGAATAGAACAAAAAAGTCACCCAACTTGTAAATTCGCCCATTTCATGGGAGAAATTTCGCTCATTCGGTGGGAGGGGCAGCTTCTTTGGCAGACTGATCAAAGGCGTGCAGGAGATTCCAGGGGCGGCACAGATTTCTGGAATGAAGTGACCCCACATCTCCCACGTAATGGGTCAATTTCCTCCCATGAAATGGGCGAATTTACAACAATGAGGTATACTCCAGTCAACCAGCAAGATCGGCTGGACTTTCGGCCCGCGAGATGCGGTTACACCGCTGCGCCGCACGTGGGGCCATCACCGGAGAAAGGGAACCAGACCATGTACCAACAACCTTCCGAGCCTTCGCCTCCCCAACCTGCCCGCTTTTCGCCCTGCCCAGAGTGTCGGGGCAGGCGTGTGCTGGCCGGTTTTACCGGCCCTGAATGGAATGGCATTCGCCAGGCCGGGACCTGGTCAAATGGGTTTCGGCTGTTGATTTGCACCGTTTGTGGCCATAGCTCGCTGTACGTGAAAGATATGCAGAGGTTTACGCGCCTGCTTCAGGAACATCCGGATTGGTTCCCATCCTGAACTGGCCGCAGGAGGCGCGAAAGCGAGGGATTTACAGTATCATCTGCCAAAGAAGCTGCCCCTCCCACCGAATGAGCGAAATTTCTCCCATGAAATGGGCGAATTTACACAACTCTTCGGCGGTTACATCATTTTTCTGCTTTTTCATTAGAAAAAATTCCTTCTAACACATTCGGCGTCAAACAAGAGTCAGTCTGCGACCATACGCTTGCTTGAAGAGCGTACGGCTCTCTGAGAGTAGATTGGATCAGGGTAGGGAATCGCGTTTCGTCTGCTTAAGACGATCGGCAAGCGCTGTGTAGCGTTGTCGATCCAACATTCGTTTGACGGAAAAGCCAATAGCCTTCGTCGGCCCGACAAGAACGGCAAGTTGCTTTGCCCTGGTCAGACCTGTATAGAGCAGATTGCGTGAAAGCAGCAGGTAATGCTGCATGAACAGGGGGAGGATGACCACCGGGTACTCGCTCCCCTGACTTTTGTGGACCGTCACTGCCCATGCGAGCGAGAGTTCAGAGAGATCCGCACAGTCGTAGCTAACAACTCGCTCGTCCGCAAACTGCACGACCACCTCTTGCTCTTCCAGGTCGATGCTTGTCACCGTACCGACATCCCCGTTGAACACCTCGCGCTGGTAGTCGTTGACCTGTTGGATGACCCGATCACCAACGCGCAAGATACTTCCACCACGAGCCAGTTCCATTTTGCCCGGTTTGACCGGGTTAAGCACCTGCTGGAGCATGATGTTGAGTTGCCGTGTCCCGATCTCACCGCGTGTCGCCGGACAAAGCACCTGCACCTGTTGGGCCGGGTTGATCCCGTGTTTAGGGAGAAACTCGCTCACCAAATGGCGGATACCCTCTGCGCCTAACTCTGGTTCTGCTGCCTCTAACCACAAACAATCTGACTCCGCGAACTTCGTCGTTGGAGTAAGCTGTGGATACTGTCCGGCGTTGATGCGATGGGCATTGGTCACAATCTGGCTCGTCGCTGCCTGTCGAAAAACCTCGGTGAGCCGCACGACCGGAATCTGCTCCGAGGCGATCAGATCGCGCAACACCATGCCGGGACCAACGCTTGGCAATTGGTCGATATCCCCGACCAGGAGCACCTGCGCTTGAGGCGGAATCGCTTTGACCAGAGAATGGGCCAGAAACAGGTCCAGCATCGACGTTTCATCGACGACGATCGCCTCAGCCTCCAAGGGGTTTTCTTCGTTGGAGCGAAACTGCATGGTTTTGGGATCAAAGGCGAGCAGGCGATGGATGGTTTTCGCTTCGCATTTCGTCATCTCAGCAAGTCGCTGCGCCGCTCGTCCGGTGGGGGCAGCCAGCACGATGGATTTACGCATCGCACGCCAGAGGGCCACAATGGTCCGGATGGTAAAGGTCTTGCCGCATCCGGGACCGCCGGTGAGGACCAGTAGGCGTGAGGATGCTGCCAGTTCGACCGCGCGGCGCTGCTCTGCGGAGAGCGTAATCCCCCGCTTTTCGGTGAAAGTATCGATCCAGCGCCCTACGCGGGATGCATCCACCTCGACAGGCGTGCTGGCAAAGAAGGCAAGTCGCCTGGCCAGGGCCACTTCGGTATGATAGAAGGCCGGCGCATAGCACATCTGTTGATCCGCCAGGTCTCCATATCCCTGCTCGAGGATGAGTTGTTGTTCTTTTGCCATCGCTTCAATCAGGGTGCTGATGCGAGCTGGGTCAACCGGAGCGTCTGGTAGGGCCAGGCGTTTTGTGGTGTGCTCGACCAATTTTTGCGCGGGGAGAAAGCAGTGACCCTCTTCGCTAGCTTGGCTGAGGACATAGAGCAGGCCCGCTTGATAGCGAAAGTCGGAATCGGGAGCAATGCCCAACTTGCGGGCAATGGTGTCCGCAGTAATGAACCCGATGCCATAAATATCGGTAGCAAGCTGGTAGGGATTCTTTGAGACGATGTCGATAGCCTAGTCCCCATAGGTTTTGTAGATCTTTACTGCGTAGGTCGTGGATACATCATGACTGCGCAGAAACAGCATCACTTCCTTGATCGCCTTTTGCGCTGCCCAGGCCCGCTCAATCATAGCCACGCGCCGCTCGCCAATACCGGGCACTTCAATCAGGCGCGAACAAGACTGCTCGATGATGTCAAGAGTATCCAGCCCAAAATGTGCCACAATGCGTTTGGCAGTCACGGAGCCGATCCCTTTGATGAGGCCACTACCCAGGTACTTCTCTAGACCAGTGAGGGTGGCCGGCTTGGTCTCCTGTGCCGAAACCACCTGGAACTGCTGGCCGTATTTGGCATGCTCGCGGTAGTACCCGGTGAGGCGCAGTGTCTGTCCGGCGTGGATGTCTGGAAAGCGGCCCACAATGGTAATCAGGTCATGGGCGGAAAACACCTTGAGCCGGGCCACCGTGTAGCCAGAATCCTCGGCATGGTACGTCACCCGCTCCACAATCCCCTGCAAATGTTCCGTGGGTGGGTATCCTTGCTCAACAAGGGTGTCAGATGATGACACGGTTTCCTCGTTCCTTTCTATGATCAATAGGAGAGTAACGACTTTTTCTTGCTTACTTTCGCGCTCATTGTGCTACGGTCAGTCGTCCCTGTCAAGACCAAAACAGCTTCCAGCGCGCCTGTGCCTCACTCCTGGTTGGGTGGTGTTGTGAACATGTGGTCTGGAACTGTTCGCCTCGATGTGCAGTTCTCGCTCAGCCCAGGCAAACTGGAACTGGACTTGCTGCTGGGAGAGGTCTGCATAGGCTTGCTCTACCTGGAGCGAGCGTTCCACGATCTCGGGCCTGGTCATCTGCAAGTAACGGTATCGCAACGCCTACCACACAGGGAGCACCGGCGTACCGGGTACAGAATAGCAAGCAACATGGAGAACGCTCCACAGACCTGCACGAGCTTCGTCTTAGCGGAACGACTAACCGCTTTGCAAGCTCTGTAAAAGAAGAGGTACCGTAGAGCAGAGACACAAGCACCTGGATGAACGGAAGGCGAGCATGAAAGCGATGAAGCAGCAAAAGAAGCGGACGAAAAAAGGGGAGCCACAGCGCATCACGAAGGCCGTGACCCATATCCGTCTTGTGGAAACCAATCCAGGCAAGCTGGTGGCACTCGATGCACTCGCTCAGGTCTTTCTTGCGCTCACGCAGCACTACACCACGCTCTTCTGTACCGACGAACTGCCAAACGCCTTTCATGCTCCCTGCTTTCTCACCACGCTCTCGGAGCGGTGGCAGCGGGTTGCCATTCAACAGGCTGCGGGGATTGCGAAAAGTTGGCGCACCAATCGCGCCAATGCCTATCAGAGTTATTTAGATGAGCTTGCAGAATACCGAGAGCACCAAGCCGATGGCACGCTTGAAGCAGGGACAGGAGAACCCGCATGGCGCGAGTGGGACGTTCCCACCTTGCGCGAGATCTGCATTCAGGCCAACTACAACGTTGTGCAGTTAGAGCCATCCACCGCAGGCGCACCACCGCGCATGAAACTCGATCTTTTGCTGGCTTTTCGTGCATATCGGGCGAGTTTCATGGGAGTATCCAAAGTGGCCATGAGCCATCTAATTATCTCATTTACACAGCTCGTGCTGTGGAATCCAACGTGAGTAGAGAAAAATTGAGCCATCTACTACAAGCGTGGAAAAAGTTGTCAAAATGTAAATCATTATACCCAATTCTATTTCTACTGTTGCAATAAATATGCATCTATGTTAATTTAGGCATGATCCAATAAATTTAACAGTTTCTAATAGATCGGATAAGGCGGAATGGCTTACTGAACCTATTCATAATTCAATTTGCTGCTCAGGCTGCCTTAATCTGTCCAAATTGAATTTCGCCTTAATTTCTCTCTAAGGAAGAGAGTCATCAAGCGCTTGGCATATCTGCTAACTGGCTCTCCTCCTTGACCCTTGATACTAAGGATCACTAATTTATGACAGGACAGGAGGAGTGGAATATATGGATCAGCGACCTAGGGTAGCGCGTAAAGGAGCACTAGTTTTCATCAGCTTTTTCTTTCTGTTGATCACGATATGGCTATTCCTTGTCTCTATGACCGCCTTCAGTAAAACTTCTGTCTATGCTGCGGGAGTGACCAGCATACAAGAGACACCCACAGTAGATCTTACGGTGACAGTATTGGCGAAGCAGAAGCTGAATCAGGAAGTCAATCAGTTAGAACTGCAGAATGATCGATCCCCTTCCGAATGGCTTTGGAATAACGCTTCAACACTCTTCTCAGTTCTTATTGTCGTCGGTTCAGCTATCTTTGGCCTGTACAAATGGGTGAAGGATCGAGGTACCGAGAGAGAAAAAGCCTCGGAAGAGCGCTTTCAGTCAGTTGTCGACGGCCTGGGGGGTGAGAGAACGGAGATGAAGGTTGGGGGAGCCATTGTCCTCCGTACTTTTTTGCTTCCTGGCTACGAGCAGTTCTACAGGCAGGTCTTCGATCTCGCTGTTGCCCATTTGCGACTCCAACCTCACGCTTCCTCTGAAAGATCTCAACCAGCCCACTCTATGGGCCAGGCAATCGCTACCTTGTTCGTCGCTGCCAGTGTACGATCGCAGAAAGAGGTCACTCTAGATGCATCTAAATCTCCGGATCCCTTGAGCCAAGCGCTTGCTACTGTATTTAAGGAGTCCTTTCCACTTATTCGGGAATGGCTAAAACAAGGGGGGTCGCCTCCACGTTTGCTCTCTATCCAAGGGATACTGATGCGTCTACGGATAAGGAAGCGCGTTTCTTTGTTCAGGCCCCAGCTGCTCGATGCAACATCTGTCCAATTGAGGAAGGCTCACCTCTCTAGGGCCGACTTCAAGGAGATATGGATGCCAGAAGCGCACTTGGAGGAGGCCGATCTGATAAGTGCCGAGTTCTATAAAGCTAACTTGGCAGGAACCAACTTGGCCGGTGCGCATCTCGAGAGAGCAGATCTCAGGGGTACTAACCTCATCGGCACTGTTTTCACCAATGCTTTCCTCGATGGGGCATACTTTGAGAAAAGCGTCCTTGAAAATACTAGATTTGATAGGGCGGATCTCAAACGAGCCCATTTTGCTGGAGCCACCCTCCGTAAGTGCTCCTTTACAGGGGCGGATCTCACAGAGGCGGATTTCACAGGAGTCAAGATTTCGGAAACGAATCTCCTGGATGCCAAGTCTCTCGCTAGAACTAAGATCCATGATATCACTACACTTACCGAGGAACAGGTCGGGGCTTACCGCACAGCAGGAGCAAGTGTCGGAAATGCCGCTCAGATAGCACATCAAGCGGCTAAATCAAGCGCACGTTAAATTCGCCGCTTAAAAGAGACGCAGTAAGCAATGATATCATAATTACTATTTTGTGATATCAAAACCTTGACTGTGATATCAAAATGAGGTACTATCTAAATGAACGTAGATTTACCAAAAGCATTAGGTAGAAAGCATTACAGTATTCTGAAAAGGCTCTTCATGGAGGAGCCTGATCAGAACTTGACTATGAATGAGATCCTGGATCTCATTCGCAAGATTCTGAGCATAGACAGCTTTGGTCTTACTGGCTGGGTTGATACGGCTACTGGCGCTCGAATAGAGGTGGTACTGGGAGACGCATCGGCAGTATTCGAAGACATAGAATTGGATAAGCCGGCGCTACTGGGAAATATCGATGAAGCCAGGCGCCTTTTGAGAGACCTGGGTATCGTACCAGTTGACTAATGCTCTGTTTAAGGCCCAGTATTGGAGGTGTAGTGATGAGCACAGTCGCAAAATCATCGACTCAAGCGATGCAATCAACTCTTGAGGAGGATGGCTATGTAGCTCAGATCGAGTTCGATGGAAGAGCTGGAGTCTTCTTTGGTAAAGTGATCGGGACTAGAGACGTTATCACGTTCCAAGGCAAGTCGGTTGATGAGCTCAAGCAGGCTTTTCGCGATTCTATCAAGGCCTACCGCGCCCTTTCTGAGAAAAGAGGGAAAGAGCCCGAGAAGTCGTTTTCCGGCAAGATCCCGTTTCGAACAACTCCTGAAATGCATAAGCGTATATATAAAGCTGCTCAATCGGAGAAGAAGAGCATCAACGCGTGGATGAACGAGGTTCTGGCTGAAGCAGTACAGCGAGCGCTAGAACCTCCGGGAACAACTCCAGCTGCCTCAAGAGCAATGACACCTGATGACCAGCGCACCGTCTTCGACCGGATTCGAGAGTACATAAATGCTATCGAGGAAAGGCAGAAACTAGCGCCTAAACAGGATGCTCCCCCTAGAGAACTTCCTGTGGGGATCCCGCTCACGGTTCCTGCTGTCGCCGCAGGAGTGCCCATCGATCTGCCCCTTAACGTCCTTCTTGAAGGGATAGTTAGTGCCAGTAAGCTTGCAGGTCTGCTTTATCAGTCGAGCCCAGCCTTCTATGCTTTGCATAGGGCCTTATGGGGAGGGGTAGCCGAGCCTGAAACGTTTCCAGAGAGTCAACAGGCCCAGGAGCAGAGTTCGAGCCAGCCTGGCCAGAGAAACCCAGCTAAATGATCCCGGGTCTTCTGTAAGTTCAATGGCTCGAGAATGTGTCCAGCTTGAACGCTCTTGCTAAGCACATCGCAGCGCCCGTTTTTCCCACGCGATGCGCAACGAGATTTAACTCATCAGTAATTTGGCTTAAGAACATCCCTCACGGCTCTCCTGTTTTCATAAGGCAGAGGTATTGCTGATCTCTTACTAGAAAAAGGTGAAAGCGTTGAATTGGCCTATGGAGACACTTTAGACAAATGTCCATCTCGTTGCGCATCGCGTGGGCCATTCGACTGCCTGCCCAAGGCGGATTTTCGGCGGAGTTAATGGGAGAACTTGCGGCCCTGCAAGCCTTACCGATCTATCAATTAGCCCTCCCATTTTCGCTGGAGGCTTGGCGACAACTGGAATACCTTCACAACTTGACCGGCACGACTTTGTGAGACTTCCCGCTAAATTGATGGGTACGACTTTATGAGACTCAACAAGCCCCTTATACGCAGCAAAAACACGAGCAGGAAGAAACCCTCTAAAATTGACAGGAGCCTCCTTGATCCTCTTCGGCGTTTGGCCGCGCTGCGAAGTTTCACTTGGTGGCGATTAGAAATGGTTGCCAGATGCGCTACTGGGTGGTGTGGAACAGAAACCGGAAGAGAAAGGGATTGCTTATGCGCTAGACGCCGAGATCGTTCGAGTCCGTGTTGCTGAAGAGGGAGGACCTGCGCGATCGTGCCCTTTTCTGGTCGATTGAGGGTGGCGGCCAAGCTATTAAGAAGTGCTGGCCATCGACAACGACACCATTTCCTGGTCCGATCGCTCGCTTCTCATGCAAGGCAAAGGCGATCGTCTCCGCGAGATGTTCTTCTCCCGCGCCGTTTGGTCGCTCTTCTTTGTTGATTATTCACACATTCCAACGGACAGCATCTCATCCTCGCTTGTTCCAAAACGCTTGTAGTTCCTGCCTCCAGGCTGTCAGTTGCCCCATCACTGCAAAGAATTGCTCGCTCTCTTCTTGTGACACGATAGGGAGCAGTAGCATGGAAAAGGTATCAGTCACAGTATTGTCTGCATCGATCTGAAAGACATCAATAATCGGTAGCTCTCCCTGATCGTGCAACATTTTTCGGGTATGTGCCGTTGCTTTCTGAAAGAGGCACCGGCCACGCTCGATCAGTGCAATTAGCATGGGAGATGCTTCGTTATCAAGCGTGGGTGAAAGTGCATGCGTGTATCGCTGGAGAAGCGTATCGATATCCGCGAAAGCGGTGAGGAATCTGAAGAGCGCCTGGCGCATGGCTTTATACTGCTGCTGCATCTCCTGGTAGGCCAGGGCCGATAGCTTCACCTGCTCTTCGGTTGCCAGGCGCAGTTGAAGACGCCGTTCGGGCGAAACGAGCTTCCAATCGAAGAGGCCGTAGAGGAACGGTACTTCTGAGATCAGCAGGCACCACACCAGGCGCTTGCCTCGTTTCTCTGTCTGGAACGGTAACTTCCGCGCTGTGATCCACAACACCAGCTTGCGCCAACGTCGGATGTGCATGTCAGCGCGAATCCCAAGCGCCCGACAGACCGCACATACCGGAATATACGGTCTTCCATCTGCCAGGTAGAGCGCAGGGACCTCATCATGCAGAAACGGGAGGGTGACCGTTCTTTGTTCGATGACCACTTGTTGGTACTCGTCCATATCCTACCTACTCCGTTGCCTGGAGAGCAACATCACTGACCATACGTCTGAGAAGCATAGGTGTTTCCAGAATCATAAAATGCGTGTCCCTCGGCTTTTCAAGCGCTATCGCCGTAAGTAGTCTGAGGGATGGTGCCGATTTCATGGGACACGTTCGGCACGATGGTTCTCGTACGGGCATCCTTAGCGCCACAACCACTTTCATGATCTCTCCATACCGCTCATCATCCCAATCCGTCAACGCCTGTTGTTCTGCAGGAAGACGCGCCCTTTTTCCGTGATTTCCCAGATACCTACCGGCGAATCCGCTTGTAAGAGACCCTCCTTTACCATGAGATTGCGTGCCCACTGGGCGGAATTTTGCCAGCGCACCTGTTCAGCTTCTGACGAGAGGATTTGATAATCGATCGGCTTGAGCACATCTCTCATGGAGTGTTCCAAGAGCTGGAAGATAGCGCTTCGTTTCGCCGATCCACCCAACTCACTGAGCGCCTGTAAAATCGGACAGAAAAAGGCAGGTTCTGGGGTGCGAAGCCCTTTGCGTATTCTTCCAGCGATGAGTCGCCCAACAGGTGGGGAGGGCTCATGAGGAACAACGGCATGTGGTTTTGTGTGAGCAGGAGGTCTGCTTGTTGGTCGCAGTACCGACGCTGCGAGTGGAGTCTGCTGCTCCGGGTCTTCATGAATGCTGAACGTTCCCTCAACCTCTTTCCATTCTCCCCTAAGAGCGGCAAGTTTCTCACACAGGAGCATGACACGGCGGGCATGTTCAATAGCCGTTTGAGCTCGCTCATAGTTACCAGTCCCAAGGACATCGGCACCTCCCTTGTGAATGCTCAGACGTGCTTCTTCCATTTCTTCAATGAGCACATCAAAGGCGACTAGCACGTTCTGTGCGTTGTGTTGAATCATTCCTCAATCCACACTTCGCAACTCAGATACCATCCAGCCAAGAACTGCATGGTCTTCTGTATCGTCTCCATGCCGCGGGTAAGCAACGCCTCGTTTTCAGATTGAGGGAGCGCTTCGACAAGGTCCGGTTGGCTATCTATGCTCCCTCTGTTTGCAATCAGTGTCCCAACATGTCGCACAGTGAAGACAGCAGCACATCCTTCTGGACCGCTCTCTATACCGCGGAGATCAAGGAGGCGTTGGATCTCATGCATAAGCAACATACCTTTCACAGGCTCCCATCTGTCCCTCCAGCCCGTTCTATTGAGCAACCACCAGGTAGTAGAGGTTGCTCGTTCCCGACATCGTGCACTCCGTCGAGTGCTGTCCTAAAGACGGTAAGCCACAGAGGTATATCAGTGTCCCCGAAAAGAGCGTGCGTAACATCCAGGTACGGCTATCCATACCTGATCCATACAAGCTGACCATCGCGTTCCAGCATGGTGCCTTCCTACAACTTGATCCTATAGCGGTCGAGATGCTCAACGAGATAGAGCATCATATCGTAGGGAAGCTGCTTCGGCTCTCCGTCTGCCTGCGATCGCACCTGTTGATAGAGCAGTGCGGCCTTCGCCTCGGATCCTCCTCTCCTGCTCGCGCTGATGATGGTTTCAAGGGTGCTGTGGGCCTGCGCTGGATCGCGATAGGCAGCAATGAAGGTACAGGGTCCATCGATCATCAGCCAGATTTGCCACAGCTTCGTCTCAGGATGTTGCACGATCCCCCCAGCCACTTCAGCGATGCCGCGTGGTCTCTCTACGTTGGCAGGAGTGAACGGCTGGAAATATGCATCGTAGTTCCCCTTTGCTTTTGGTCCTTCCTGAAGCTCCAGTAGCGTCTCTTCCAGTGTGTAGGGGTATTCTGATCCTGGCGTATAATACCCCTCCTGCCAGAGCGCCAGGACACTACCGACGATGGACATGCCGCTCTCTACGGTGAGACGGGGATCGCCAGTGACAAGGACCTGGGTCTGCTGGGCGAGCAGGAACTGCGCAGCTCCCGGGCCCAGGTGCATTTCCTTGATGATCGACAGCACCTCCTTCTCTGCGCGACGAACATAGACAGCAAGGTCTTCTGGCTCCATCTCGATGCTGCGTGGCTCTGGTGACTGCCGGGCGGCCGAGCTGGTAAAACGTCGTCCTTTCTTTCGTTTCTTCATGACACGCCTCCAATTTCCCTGCAGAGACACGACCTTGCTACACAGATCTTTGGCTTTCCTCATCGGAAACCTCTTCGATCAGTTCCCCAGGCGGAACCCCTAAAGCCCTCGCCAGCTTTCCAAGCGTCTCCGTAGTTGTGACGTAGTACGGATCTTTCAACATGCGCTTAATGGTGTTATAGGCTATATCAGCATCGCGCTGCAGTTTGCCCATACTCATCCCCTTCTCTTTAGCGACTTCTTTCACACGCAAACGTACTGCCATCAACTACTGCTTTCGTATGTACTGCTCAGGATTGTAGCAGGTTTTATTTCCTCACAACACTAGCCAGCTACCAAGCCCACTTATAAATACTCTACTTACAAGTGGGGACCATACACGTCACTCATCAGGTGAGTTATTGAGAGTAAACGCCTCTTCACTATGCATCACTCTTCGCGTTCCTTGTAGAAAAAACATGTTGCTTGGAAAGGCTTTGTCCCGCTGTTCCCGCCATATCGAAGGAACGAGGCATGCACTCAGTGAACATAAGTATACAAGGGTTTGCACTTTTTTTGAATAGCACATAACAGTTCGTTTTATAATAATATAGCGTTGAAATACACTGATTGCATGGATGACAGTGTAAATTCTCCGCGTATTCCTGGATATGTTTCTGTGAAAGAAGCTGCTGAAATGCTAGGCCTCTCACCAAGGACCGTGTATGACTACATTGAAGAGGGGCGTCTGCCTAGTGCTCGGTTAGCTGATGTGATCGCAATTTCATTAGAAGAGATCAGGAAATTCAAGCGTGAACCTTCTGGTCGCCCGCGCAAAAATACGCCACTTTGGCACATCTCTTCGGGCGACAACACGCAGTTCCTATCTCTCATCTCGGTGCGATTGCGTCCTGGTCAACACGATGTATTGCAGCAAAAATTGGAAGTGATCAGGAAAAAGAAACAGCACCTCTTTCCTGGAACAGTGATGCGTTATATTGCAACAAGCAGCAATGCTTATGAGCGAGTGATTCTTCTTCTCGTGTGGCGAGGAACCGTCATACCAGACGAAATGGCACGTGAAGAAGCGCTAGAAGAGTTCCGGCGCTCACTAGATGATGTGGTAGATTGGAGCGCTGCCCAATACGAATATGGGCAAGTGCTGATGCACACGTAAATTTTATCTATTCCCACAGGAGAGAAACTATTGAGGAACTTCTCTTATTAATTACTCATCATTTGCGTAAAAATTTGACTGAAACGAATTATTGGCCCCACTTGATGGAGAAAATAGCCATTTTTGATGGGTGCTTTCCCTTGTACGATGCCCTGCCTGTCGACCAATACCTCGATGGCGCGCACATTGCGGGAAAAATAGTCTGCGTCCTTGTACGCCTGAGCGAGCTTTGTTGGACTGGTAGACACGTAGTGCGCGCCGTGGCGGGTGACCTGGCAAGGCTTGCAATTCAAACAACGTCGTGGGTCCTCGCGCGTTAAAGAGCTGGCTGGCGATGGTTGAACGCGCCCGATGGCTGCCGATGAGCTCACTGGCATCCGTACGGGGAATCTCTGCCTCATGACCCAAATAATTGCACCTGAATAGCCTACAGAATTTGGTGATTGACACATATCTCTATACCCCTGGAAGATCGCCAAAACGTCCCTGTTCTTCTCGTTGCATCTGCGCGCGCAATTGCTCCACGTACAGGCGATAGGGTTCTAGCTGAGCTAGCTCGGCCTCGAGTTCTGCGATGCGCGCTTCACGCTTCATGCCCGCGTCAACGGCCAGCGCCAATTGATGTTGCAATTCTTGAATGTGTTGCTGGGCAGCGCGGAAGCGCTCCACAAGCTGAGGCTTTTTATAATTGAGCAAGGGATCACGAGGGGCAGGCGTTTCCTTGCCAGTGTTAATGCGCTCGCGCCTCTTCCGTTTCTTCTGGGCCACCAGGTGAGTACTATGCGCACGGAAGAGAGCGAGGGCCTCCTGGTTACGATGAATGGCTGCATAGCGTAACCCGCATTCTTCATAAATCGTCTGGACCGTGATCTCCTTCTTCTTGGCGGTGAGCGCGTCAATCGCTGACCGCAGTCGTTCGACGGTGGCTTGACGACGTGCAGCCGTTGAGTCCCGCAGGGCTTTTAGTTGCGCTTCTGACGGAGGGCGAGGCGCCCGTGGTTTTTTCGCGCTAGTTTTCCTTTTCATGTTCCTCCTTGCCCTTGCGATGAGGCGAGGGTAGCACCTTAAAGACGGGAATGTAAGAACCATCGGCTTCTGCCTGCAGCTGCAGCCGCATGACGTTGATGACATCATCGAGCAGCCGGACCTTGGTTCGCGCATGCCGCGCATCAAGGGCATTGCCCTGCGCCTCAAACAGTTCTACCTGTTTCACAGAGGACTCGCGCCAGGAAAGCGCGGCCCCTAAGCGCTCTGGATCGGTCACCAGGTAAGAGCACCCCAGGCACAGCGCACGGTCATACCCGCGTGGACACAATCCCGGGCAGCCGCAATACCCAAAGGCCGTCGGGTGGAGCGCATGCCAGAGTTCAAAGACGATGCGTAGGTCTTCATTCATCTGTTCCAGCTCGCGTGGCGTGGGAGCAGCCGGCAAGAGTTCCTGGTCCATCTCCTCTTGCTCGTCCAGGTCTGTGCTGATGCTGGCGAAGCGCTGCTTCTCAGTCGTCTGCGTGTAGTACTCAGTGATGTCGGTCAGTGAAGGTTCTCGTCCGGTTAACGCTGTGAGACGGTGATGGAGGAAAAAGTAAGCAATGGCCTCCGGCGGGACGTGGCGATCGTGCCTCGCGTGAGTTGACATAACGTGCCGCAACACATGCGGTGTCACCCGGATTGGTTCTCCCTGCGCTGTCGTGACATCCAGGCCGTGCAATATAAAGCGAAGAAGCGTAATCACATCATTCTCAGTGAGAGCTCCGACTTTCCCGTCGGGCGAAGCATCCCACTGAAACAGGTAGCGTTCTGCTTTGAGGTGTTCGCGTTTGCTATTATCGCGGGCGGGCTCCACAATTGGAATGTCTCCGTAGGTCTTTTCGAGCAACATTTTGATCTCTCCAAGCAAACGTAGAGCTTCTTTACTCAATGGGAACAGTTGCCGTTCCTCCTCCGTTTTTGCCCCTTTGGGGAGTAAGTGCTGAAAATGGAGTTTGACCTGCTTCGTCAGCGACTTGCCATCATTCCCCCTCTGCGGCTGCCCATCCTCGCCAACGAGTACAATTGTTTCTATGCGCGTGATACGTCGCTCCTCGTTCCAGCTCACCTGCAACAACTCGCTGGCGCGACTGCCATTGGAAAGCGCCAGCAATGCAAGAGCCGCGCCAAAGAGAGTTCCCCGGTAGAGGCTCTCGAATTCAATGAGAAGTTCATCGCCACGGTCGGCTGCGGATGCGAACCAGGGGTCTCCTGGTGTGAGTAAGCCAGGGCGTCCAGTGTAGCATCCCCCTGAGAACCCCAGTTGTCGCGCGTAGTCCCGGCGCTCTTGATGCCCTTCCAGATGCAGGGAAGCCTTGTGATAGTGACGAAAAACAGCATGTTCAACCAGATCCCCGAACCAGAGGAGATCGCTGGCGTGGCCATCGAACTGGACAAAAAAGCAGTTTTGCTGTCGTGAGTATGCATCTTGTCCATCATTAGCAAGACGGACATTTGTGTCACTATAGCGCTTTGGATGATGCTGCACCCAGGTGGCTTTGTCCCAGAGTACCCATTTCATGGTGACCTCGCGCCCCTGGATCTGTACTTCAGAAATGGACCTGGCATCGCGGTTAATCTCAGGAATGGTCTCGTTATAGTGAAAAAAGTAAGGAAGCGTTGCTTCTCCTGCTTCGACTTTGTGTTGCGCCGCACGGATGGCAAGCAAGGTGCGCTCCGCTACTTGTTTGCGGAAACGAACCAACTGCCGCAAGATTGGATACAAAGGAACTAAAATATCTGTTTTAGCCTTGCGATCGGCCTGTTGGGCGGATCGCAACTGCTTGGAGGGAAAGTATCTTTCTATCAAGCCAAAAGGAAGAAGAGGAAGGGCGTACCGCCGCATACGCAGGCGATCTTGTGGGTTCAGATGAAGCAAATACCTCGGGAAGTAATTTGAGGTGTGAGAGACATATGAAGCCAAAAGGTCTCTCGATCCTTGTGTCTTTTCCTGGCACGCTGCCCAGTTGTGCCATGTCTGTTCCTGCTTGAGATCATCCGGACACTGGATGAATCCACCGGCGCGAAGACTCACAAGGAGCCTGTTCAAAGTTTGGAGATGCTTTTGCTGTGATGTTATATCCATAGCACCATGCACTGAGACGGCTGCTAGAGCGAGATAAGCCGCGTCAGGGCTGTTTCTAATTGCCCTCAGGCAGTACCCCATGAGTTCTGCTGGAAATTGCGTCCAACGAATCCCTGGGGCGTCATGGAGTTCTTTCGGAAGCCAGGCAAAAAAGGCCTGGAGTTGTCTCTCTCGCCCCCAATGGACAAAATTCTGCATGCTATCTCGCAGCGTTGCCCGTTGCTCTACTTTGAGAGGACCTGTTTCCGTCGATGTTCCTGGGCTTTCGTCATTCTCATTGACACTGTCAGTGACTTGTTGCATACGCACTCCTAACCTTTCTTAATGCTCACAACAATCGAACTCATCATCTCATGAGGATGAGGTTTCTGTCGGTGAATTTCCTGGAGAGGATATTTCTATTCACCTTGAGTACGCCGCTTGCGCATTGCCTATTTAAACTGACTCTTTGCTAGCGAAAAGTGACAGTTACAATGATGACAGCAGGCTGATCGACGGTACGGCTTACTAGTCCTGGTTAAAAAGAAGGCAACATGGTCATCCAGTTCTTCCGGCCGGTTACGGCCGCGTGGACCATAGCTGGCCCGTTGTATCCATAGGCACTGTTGGAGGAGTCGCTCGATGGTGACCAGCTGATGTATCGTGTTCGAATGCCTGATCCCCGAGAGCTGTCCTTCCGAGTATATGCGTGATGAGCGCGGCTTAGCCTTCTTTTTCATCCCTTGTCTCCATATTCCTGTAGGGAGAAGGAAGGACCCTGAACACCGGGATATAGCGGCCCGCCACTTCCTCTTCAAGCTGCAAGCGCATGACGTTGATCATGTCATCGAGGAACTGCACCTTGATACGTGCCTGGCGAGCATCGATGGCATTTCCCTGCGCCTCTAAGAGTTCTGCCTGTTGTACATAAAACGCTCGCCAGGCGAGGGCGGCTCCCAGTTTTTCAGGATCTTCGACATGGTAGTCACACCCCAAACACAATGATCGATCAGTCCCACGCGGGCATAACCCTGGACAGCCACAATTCCCCAGCGCCGTCGAATGTAAAGCATGCCAGATCTCGTACACGGACTGAATTGCCTCATTTTTATGCTCCAGGTCTCGAATGGTGGGAGCTATATGTAACAGCGCATGATCCAGTTCTTCCTGCTCGTCCAGGTCGGCGCGGGTAACCGCAGAGCGCTGTTCCGCGGTCATCTGGGTGTAATATTCTGAGACCTCGGCAAGAGAGGGTGAGCGTCCGGTAAGTTCTCTCAGGCGGTGGTGCAAGAAGAAATGAGCAATCACTTCCGGCGGCACATTGCGATACCGCCTGGCGTGAGTAGCCATGATGTGACGAAGCACATGCACAGTGACGAGAATCGGCTTGCCTTGAGCAGTGTACAGATCAAGACCGTACAATATGAAGCGGATAAGGGTTTGCACATCCTCTGTACTAATACACGTCTGATGTTCACCTGGCCAAGCATCCCACTGAAAGAGGTAGCGCTCCGGTTTGAGCTCTCCGTATTTCGTGTTGCTGCGGGACGGGGCAACTACAGGAACCTCTCCGTGCGTTTCCTCCAGGAGCGTTTTGATTTCGCCGAGCAAGCGCATGGCCTCTTTGCTCAATGGGAACAGTTGCCTCTCCTCTTCCGTTTTTGCGCCTTTGGGAAGTAACAGCTGAAAATGGAGTTTGACTTGCTTCGTCAGCGGTGTTCCATCATCTCCTATTTTCGGTTGTCCATCCTCACCCAGGAGTAACACACTTTCTGTTCGTGTCACTCGCCGCTCTTTGTCCCAGCTGACCTGGAGCAATTCATTCATTCTGCTGCCATTCGAGAAGGCAACCATAGCCAGGGCACTGCCAAAAAGCACCCCTCGATAGAGACTCTCCGGCTCCAAGATGAGCGCCTGGTTACGTTCTGCAGCAAGAGGAAACCATCGGTCTCCAGGATTTAGTAATCCTGTGGGACCACACGCACACCCATGGGAAAAACCGATTCGTCGCGCGAATTGCCAACGTGGTTGGTAGCTCTCAGGTTCTGGGGAGGAGCTTGTGTCCCACTGGGTGAACTTTTGCAGTAGCCGATGTTCAATGAGATCCCCAAACCATAAAAGGTCGCAGGTAGGACCTTCAAACTCCAGAAAAAAGCAGTTTTGTCCCGTTTGATAGGCATCTTTGCCATTTTCTGCGTTGGCAACACTGTGTCTTTCGTAATGCTTAGCGTGGCGCTTCACCCAGGTACGCTTGTCCCACAAGACCCATTTCAATTCCACTTCGCGTCCATACATTGTTATCTCTGCAATGGTTTGAGCGTCACGGTTCATCTCAGGAATGGCATCGGCATAGTGAAAATGGTAGGGAAGGGTGGCCTCACCAGCTTCAATCTTGCGGCATGCGTCACGAAACGCGAGGACCATACGTTCCGCCAGTTGTTTGCGCAACCGCACGAGTTGGCGCAACACAGGGTATAACGGGACTATAATATCGGTCGTCGCTTTTCGTTCCCTTTGCTGGGCCATTGTTTGTTGCCGATAGGGAAGGAAGTCTTCCGCGAATCCTGTAGGAGGCGGAGGCGGAACAAATTGCTGTATCCGCTGACGGTCGGCTTCATCAATACGACGTAGATAGCGTGGGATGTAGTTTGTTGTGACAGTAGTGTACTTACCAAGTAGTTGCCTGGTGTAGTTTGTTTTCTCCTGCTGAGCAGCCCACGTGAGCCAGCTCTGTTCCTGCTGGAGATCCGCGAGGCATTGTATCTGAAAGGTTGACCGAAGCCGTTGGAGCAACGCATTCACGATCTTGAGATACTTATGCTGGATTGGGTCTCGTAGTCCCTGCAACGATGCAGCAACGATAGCAAGAGTGGCAGCATCAGGACTGTCCCCAATAGTTCTCAAACAATACCCCATAACCTCAGGGGAGAGGTTTGTCCAGCCAAGCCCTGGAATATTAGCGAGTTCCCTGGGAAGCCAGGCCAAAAAAGCTTCCAGTTGTTCCGCCCTGGGCCAGGTATGAAACTTGTGGATTCCTAATTTGTCTCTCTTTGACGAAGGCTTCTGATCAAGGTTGTCAGAAACGCTTTCATGATCCATGGCGGAGGAAACTGGCTGCTGCATATATCAGCTACCCTCTTTTCATTCATCATGCTCATACCAACCAAACTCATCAGCATGAGCGGGCAAAGGCGTTCCTTGCTCCGAGAAATCCTGGGGAAGGCTCCTCGCCTGTGGCGGACCTGCTACGGGTCTGTGAGTCACACTTTCTTCCATCTCCCTCTCATGCAGCTCCTGTTGCTCTTCATCGGCCAGTAAAGCCTCGATGGCCTTGCGCTTGTTCATGGTTTTCAGGTAGATCTGCATCGTTTCATACCAAGTTGCGATCTAAGTGAAAAATATGAGAGAATGAGGAAACAGGTTGATGACATAGGTTCCAGGAGGATCACATGGCCAGGATCACACGAGCTGCTGCTCATCTCTCCGCAGAAGAACTCAAAACGAGACTGCAACTGGACCCACGT
>WNFJ01181807.1_pt4 | contig 28776 bp, 26 predicted proteins | sample 5400461 | NCBI WGS metagenome assembly WNFJ01 (sample SAMN13153349, study PRJNA577476) | soil metagenome | isolation source: 115 cm saprolite on Douglas fir-dominated hillslope | place: USA:California | collected 2013-09-17
AAGAAGCTGCGCCTCGCGCACATCATCGACGGATTCACGCTGAGGAGCCGGCGCTTCTCGCACATCATCGACGGATTCAGGCTGAAGAAGCTGCGCCTCTCGCACATCATCGACGGATTCAGGCTGAAGAAGCTGCGCTTCTCGCACATCATCGACGGATTCACGGTGAAGCGCTTGCGCTCCGTGCTCATATTCGACGGATTCACGGTGAAGCGTTCGCGCTCCATGGTCACGATCGGCGGATTCACGGTGAAGCGTTCGCGCTCCATGGTCAATGATGAGCGATTCATGGGCGCACAGAGCCAGAAGATCGAAATAGCCGTCGATGAATTGCGACGTTGAACGAGTCCGGAGCGGCGTGACGACCAGCACGCCTTGGGAAGGACCGAATACCGCGCCGCCGCGCGAGCGTTCGTAACCTCTGAGCACCATACCGCGCGCTGCTCGCGGTCGATCGAGCGGGCAGGGGCGTTGTTGCGGGCAGAGCCGTGATGTGAGAGGGGACGAACACCGCGCCGCCCATCGATCGGCTTCTACCCCCGTGGTATCGTTCAGGTTGTGGACGCGAGCATTGGACGGAGAATTGCTGAGACGCGCAAGCGGGCCGGCGTTAGCGTCGAGGACCTCGCCGCCGGGGCTCGTATCCTAGCCGTCGACCTTCTGGCACTGGAAGAAGGAAGGCCTGTCGATCTGTCAACCGCGGCGGTCGCTCGCCTCGCGCGCGTGCTCGACGTGGATCTATCCGATTGGGCTGGAGAGCCCGTCCACGCGTCGCAGCCGTCATTATTCTTTCTGCAGAGTGGGGTCCCTGACTTCTTCGACGCGGACCGCTCGGTTGTCGTCGATGCGCTCCGAGAGTCAAGGTCGATCGCCGCCGTCGATGCCGTGCTGGAACGGAGGTACAAGCGCGCGGTATTCGAACCCGTCGCCGTGGGGGCGGTGGCCTACGCGCAAGGGTACGAGCTCGCGCAGCACGTGCGACAGGTCCTCGGTATCCCTGTCGAACCCTTGGGGAGCGTGAGTCAGCTCGTCGAGGACGAGTTTGGCGTCCCCGTGCTCGCCGGTGAGCTTCACGCGCCGAATCTCCTCGCCCTCACAGCAAAAGAGCGCGACACCCACCTCGCCGCCGTCATCGTCAACGGCACGCGACAAACCAGCCGCCGCGTCGACATAGCGCACGAGCTCGCGCACGTACTCTTCGACGTCCCGGAGAAGGACATCGACTACTGGATCGACCTGGAGAACGACTACGAGGCCGAGTCGTCAAAGACCGAGCAGCGCGCGAAAGCGTTCGCAGCGGAGTTTCTCATCCCTCGAAAGGGATTGGTGGAGATGTTCGGCCCCGCTCATGAACGCGGGCAGAACCGTTCCTCCCTAGCCGCCTCCCGCGATCTTGCTCGCCAAGTCGGAGAACATTTTCGTACACCTCCCGAGCTGACGACGAACCACCTTGTCAACCACCAGTACATTGCAACGGACCTTCGGGAAGCCGTGTGGGAGGAGTTGACCATTCCGCCTTGGCGGCCACCCGCACGGCGGCCGAAGATGCTTCATCGTCGACTCGCGGAGGCGCTCCAGGCGGTGGGTCTCTCCGCGAGGGATCCATTGCCCAAGGACGTGAGGCAGTCCTGACGATGAATGAAGGCTTGGGCCCCACGACCTATCTGGTCGACACCGGGGTGGTGCTCGGGTTTCAGAAGGCGGGCCATCTGGACGCGCTCGCCGACGCGGGCCACGGTATCTCGCTTGCGCTCGTCGAGGAGGTCTACGACGAAGTCACCGACCCGCGGAACGACAAGCACGCGGTGGCTGCGCGGGATGCGAAGCGGCTTATCGATGCCAGCAAGGTTCGCGTTTGCAGCATCAGTCTGGGATCGCCCGCCGCGGCAACCCATAGCTCTATTCGAGCTGGCAAGAAGTCTGCGACGGCGGACCTGGGAGAGTCGGCCTCGATTGCATTCGCGGTTCACAACGCCGGATTCACCTTCGTGACGAACGATGCGGCAGCGAGCCTGCGAGGGCTACAGGAGCTTCGCGGGCGCACGCTTTCGTTTCACCCATTCCTTGCGCTGCTGGTCGAAAGCGGCGCGCTCCTTCGGCACCGCTCCGAGGCGATCGCCATCGCCATTCGGAAGCTCTCGGATTGGCGAGCCATTCAGCCCGTGTGGTGGGACGACTGGGTCATGAGGCAGCACTCGGGGCGATAAACGGCGGTAGAGTATCCTAGTCGAGCATGACCGCCGAATCGTCCGAGCTTGCCGTGGGGGCCCTTGTCCGGGTGAGAACTCGCACGTACCTCGTGCAGGACGTTCGCTTCGCCCCGGACACGGCCCCTGTCGCCGATCTCGCGTGCATTGACGACGACGCTCAAGGGCAGAAGCTCTCCGTCATCTGGTCGAGCGAAGTCGATGCCAAGATCATCCCGCCGGGTCGCAGTGCCCTGCGTGACAATCCGAAGCCTGACGATCCGAAGGTCTTCTCGGCGTATCTCCACGCGCTGAAGTGGGGCTGCGTCACTTCAACGGATGCGTCCCTCTTTCAAGCGCCGCTTCGCGCCGGGATCGTCCCGAAGAACTATCAGCTCGAACCTCTCCGAAAGGCCCTGGCGCTTCCGCGCGTCAACTTGTTCATCGCGGACGACGCACCTTGCTCGCGCGCCCGGTCCGTGCGTGTCAGTGGCTCAATGGTAGTCTTTAGCAATCGCCATGGCTCGCCTGCCTGCAGGACGTGAAGCAACTCTCTTGGCGGGAGCCCGATATGCAGATGAGTTCTTCATGGGGCAAGCCAACGTGCAGCGGGCGCTGGAGAAGATTGGCAGCTTGCTGCGCGAAGAGGGGATTGCCTACGCCGTTGTAGGCGCGATGGCGCTCAATGAGCACGGCTACCGACGCGTCACGGTCGATGTTGACCTGCTCTTGTCACGCGAGGGCCTCGCGGCGTTCAAGGCGAAGTTCCTCGGCCGAGGGTACGTCGAAAAATTCCCCGGCAGCAAAGGGATGCGGGACGTGGAGAACGGCGTCGACATCGACGTCGTGCTGACCGGCGACTACCCCGGCGATGGGAAGCCCAAGCCCGTCCGGTTCCCCGATCCGGCGCAGGTCGCCGTCGTAGGAGATCGCGTCAGCGTCGTGCCTCTGGCCACGCTGGTGGAGCTCAAGCTTGCCTCCGGGATGAGTGCCGCGCACAGGCTCAAGGATCTGGCCGACGTGCTCGAGCTGGTGCGCGTCGCGGGTCTGGCGGAATCGTTTGCCCAGGAGCTCGATCCGTCGGTTCGCGAGAAGTATCGGGAGCTGTGGCGGGCGGCGCAAGAGGCAGGCGACGAGTAGTCGCCGCGCCTGGCGCGCCGGCCTTCTCACTGGGCCGCAGGTCGACGCGGCGGGTGCGTCGCCGAGTCGCCGGTCGGCGCAACCCGCTCCGCGACTGCCGCGTTCGAAAACGACGTAGATCCCGGCGAGCGCGGCCGCCACTCCCGCGAGCAGCTTCAGGTACGCACCCTCGTGCGGCAGCGCGAACGCCCCTAGGACCCCGATCGACCAGGCGACTGCGCCCCATGCGATTGGGGTGCTCGCTCTGCCCAAGTTCCAGGGCCCGCGCCGGTGCCACTTTCCGCGGTGGCGCGCGATTGCGCCCAGGGCGATGGGCAGAGCGTACGAAACGTAAAGCGCTGTTGTTGCCAGGGACGCCACGGCCAAAAATTGGTTCTCCGTCAACTGTGAGCTCGCGATGCCGAGCGCGAGCGCGACGCCGACCGATGCGATGATTGCAACGTGCGGAGTCTTGAAGCGCACGCTCACGGACGCGAGCGCCTTCGCACCGGGAAGGCCGCTGTCGCGCGCGAACGCGTACAGAGTGCGCGAAGTGCTCGTAACGGCGGACAGCCCGCAAAACCACATCGCCACGATGGCGAGACCCATTGCAACGCGTCCCCAAGCGTCCCCAAGCGCTCCGCGCAGGACGAACAGGGCAGGGTGTGCGTCATTCGCTGTGGCTGCAAGGTCGCGAATCGCGAGCGTGATGGCCACGACCAGCGCGTAGCCGGCGACCGCGCTCATCCCGACCGCCGACACAATTCCCCACGGGGCGCGGCGCTGCGGGTCGTGGGTCTCCTCGCTCACGTGCGCTGACGCGTCGAAACCGGTGAAGGTCCACATGCCGAGCAGGAGCGAGCCGGCGAAGCCAAGGGCGTAGTTGCCGTCGGCGCGCGTCGTAAAACCGGTCTGCAACGCGAAGGCGAAAGGACGCGCGTGTCCCACCACAGCGAGGAGCAATACCAAGACAACCACGCCCGCGACGTGCACGGCGGCCGAGAAGTCGTTGAGCCGCGCAACGAGGCGGACGGAGAAGAAGTTGATGACGCCTTGGCTCGCCAAAATGAGAGCAAACGCCGGGACGATGCAGGTTGCGGGCAACCCGATCGCAGCCCCCGTCTGCTCAGCGCAACCGAGGTCGATGGCAGCAACGATGGCAAATTGACCGACGAGGTTCATCATCGATGTGAACCAGCCCAAGCCCGGGCCGCCGAGAATCGCGGCCCAGTGATACATGGCCCCTGCGGTCGGAAACGCGCTGGCAAGCTCCGCCATCGCGAGCGCCACGAGAAACGTTCCGGCGCAGACGATGGGCCATCCGATCCCAAGGGCGGCGGGACCGCCGTTTTGAATGGCAACGTCGTAGGTGGTCACGATGCCGGTGAGCACACTGATGATCGAGAAGCTGAGGGCAAAGCTCGAAAAGCCGCCCATCGCGCGCAGGAGCTCCTGCGCATAGCCGAATCGCGACAGCGCCTTCGCGTCGGAGTCTTCGCTTGTCCGCCTGGGGGTCAACGTTCGCTACTCGTCGCTTTGGGCGCGCGAGCGCGCCACAGCCGCCGCACGAATTTCGGTCAGCGTGGCGGACGGCGAGAGCAGTTCGACGTCGAGCTTGATCTCGATGACGGCGGGGCGGCCGGACGTACGCGCGCGTGTGAAAGCGGGAGCGAAGGCCTCCGTCTCGGCGACGGACTCGCCGTGAGCGCCGAAGGCACGCGCGTAGGCGACGAAGTCTGGATTGCGCAGCGTCGTCGCGCTGGGACGACCCGGATAGCGGCGCTCCTGGTGAGCACGGATGGTCCCAAAGCTCTCGTTGTTGACGACGAGCGTGATCGGCCGCGCGCCATGCTGGACTGCGGTCGCTAGCTCCTGACCGTGCATCAGAAAACACCCATCGCCGGCCAAACACACCACGGGGCGCTCCGGGTACATCAGGCTCGCCGCCACGGCCGCGGGCAGACCGTAACCCATGGAGCCCGACGTTGGCGCAAGCTGCGTACGGTAGCGCCGGTAACGGAAGAAGCGATGCAGCCATTGGGTGTAGTTGCCGGCGCCGTTCGTAACGATGGCATCGGCGGGAAGCGCGCCACGCAGGTGAGCAATGATCTCCGAGAGCTGGACGGGTCCCGGGCTCGTCACCGGGCGGTTCCAGGCGAGATAGTCGCTGCGCGCAGCCTCGGCCCAAGAGCGCCAAGCAGACTTCGATGGCCTCGCCATCGCTCCGGCCGCCGCGAAGGCCGCGAAGAAAGACGGCGCGCTTGCGTTCACGGCGAGGTGTGGCCGGTAGACGCGCCCCAACTCCTCGCTCGCGGCATGCACGTGCACCAGCGTCTGGCGTGGCGTCGGCACGTCGACCAATGTGTAGCCGCGCGAGCTGGCTTCCCCCATTCGCGCGCCCACCACCAGAAGCAGGTCGGCATTGCGCACTCGCGCGGCGAGCGCGGGATTCGGCACGAGTCCGAGGTCGCCCGCGTAGAGCGGGTGGTCGTTGTCGAGATAGTCCTGACAACGGAAAGACGCGACCGTCGGCAGTTCGTACGCTTCGGCAAAAGCCGCGACGTCAGCCGACGCAGCGACCGAGAAGCCGCCGCCACCGACGATCAGCAGCGGCCGTTCCGCCGCGAGCAGGCGCTCGCGAACCGACGCGACGGCCGCCGCCGTCGCCTCGGGCTGCACGACCGCGGCGGGGGGCACCTCGGCCGCACTGGTCATCTCGCCGAGCACATCTTCAGGCACCGCCAGCACGACGGGTCCCGGACGCCCCGCGGTGGCCACGTGGAACGCGCGTGACAAATACTCGGGGATGCGATCTGCCCGCTCAATCTGCGCCACCCACTTGGCAAGCGGAGCGAACATCAGCCGGTACTCGACCTCCTGGAAGGCCTCACGATCGAGCGCGCTGCGGCTCACCTGGCCAACGATCAAGATGAGGGGCGTCGAGTCCTGTTGTGCGATGTGCACGCCCGCGCTGGCGTTGGTGGCGCCTGGCCCGCGCGTCACGAAGCAGATCCCGGGGCGGCCGGTTAGCTTGCCGTACGCTTCGGCCATCATCGCGGCGCCGCCCTCCTGCCGGCACGCGACGAACGGGATGTCGACATCGCAGAAGGCATCGAGAACCGGCAGGAACGATTCCCCCGGCACCCCGAACACCCGTTCGACGCCCTGCAGCCTGAGCTGATCGACGAGCACACGGCCCCCTTCGCGGCGCGGTGCGGTCATGACCCTACGCTAGCCGGCTCCGTCTGCTTGCGGCAAGCCGTGAAGGGGCGCGCCTATCGGGGTGCCATCTCCCGCATTCACCTACCGAGAAGCTCCGCGCCGACTCGCGCGCGCGTAGCCGCGTAGCGCAGTCCGTGGACGTGACCGCAAAGGTCGGCCAGGAATCAACTTTCCGAAAGTTGACTCTTTCGGTATATGGACCGGACGTCTGCTAAAATGGATAAGAACATCGCCGTGCGGAAACCGAATCGGCCATTGGCCGGCCCGGGAGATGACGTCGGCGCGGCGGAGCTCGGGCGGCGTGTCGCCGAGAATCTGCGGCAGCGTCGCAAGGCCCGCGGGCTTTCGCTTGACGACTTGGCGCGCTCTTCGGGTGTGAGCCGCGCGGGGCTATCTCAAATCGAGACGTGCAAGAGCAACCCCACGGTCGGAGTCCTCTGGAAGATCGCCGCCGGCCTCGGCGTCCCGTTCGCAGAGCTCATTGGGGCGCCTCGTTCGGGGGCTGCGGTTTTGCGCCGGGCGGACTCGCAAGTCCTTCGGTCCGCGGACGGCAAGTTCGAAAGCCGACCGCTGACGCCGGCCGGGGCCTCGCCGGTCGTCGAACTCTACGAGCTGCGGCTGACGGCGCGGTCCGTACACGCATCCGAGGCGCACGCTCCCGGGACGCACGAGGTATTGGTCGTACTGACCGGTCAGCTCCGTCTGCGCGTGGATGCCGAAGTCTTCGAGCTCGGATCGGGCGACTCGATCGCGTTTGCCGCTGACCGGCCCCATGCATACGAGAACCCTTCGAATTCCGAAGCCCGCTACCACAACGTCATCATCTACGAACGCTGAGGTGCCTTTGACCGGCCCGGCGCCCTCTACTATAACGAGCAGGTGTTCACTTTCGTGAAGGTCTGGACCGGGGCTCGCTTGGCGGAAGTCGAGACTCCCGCCATCTCCGATGCCGCCGCACCAGCCTCCCGCAGCGGTGCAAGCGTGGCGCTCGAGGACGTTTCGCTCACCGTCGCGGCTCGCGGTGCCCCGGTCGAGATTCTGGAACAAGTCTCTCTGCGCGCGTCCGCGGGTGAATTCGTTTGTTTGCTCGGTCCATCGGGCAGCGGCAAGTCGACGATCTTGAATTTAGTGGCCGGCTTCGCAAGGCCCAGCTCCGGCCGCGTGACGCATGACGGCAAGGATGTCGGCAGCCCCGGTCCCGATCGCGCGGTTGTCTTCCAAGACGCTGCGCTCTTTCCTTGGCTGACGCTCAGGGACAACGTCGAGTTCCCGCTCAAGCTGCAAGGTCTCGGGGCGGCCGCGCGCCAAAGGCGCAGCGAAGAGCTTCTTCGCCTCGTGCACCTTTGGCGCTTCCGCGATCGCCATCCTCACGAGCTCTCCGGGGGAATGCGCCAGCGAGGAGCCATCGCTCGCGCGTTGGCGACCGATCCCGCCGTATTGCTGATGGACGAGCCGTTCGCTTCGCTCGACGCGCAGACTCGCGAAATCCTGCAAGGCGAACTCGAACGCATTTGGAGCGCGACACGCAAGACGGTGATCTTTGTAACGCACAATGTCCGCGAGGCGGTCCGTTTGGCCGATCGCGTCGTACTCTTGGCGACGCGCCCGGGTCGCGTTCTGCACGAGGAATTTGTGGACCTACCGAGACCCCGGGCCGCAAACGATGGCCAGGTCAACATTCTCGCCAATGCGATTGGTCGCCGCATCGCAAGCGAAGTCGAGAAGGTAGCGCGCGAGGAAGCAGACGATGCCTGGGTGGCTCCGGGGCGCGGTCCTAGGGATCCTCGTCGCCAGCGCGGCCGCGGAATCTAGCTCTCGCTCGTGCTAGACTGCGCCGCCGATCGAGCGATTGCATGTCGACGCGAGCAGAGCAGTTATGAGCCGCCCGATGGATGGCATGCGCGCAATCCAGCGCGGCAAGGTTTGGCTCGTTGGCGCCGGCCCGGGGGATCCGGAGCTACTGACGGTTCGCGCGCACCGCCTTCTGGAGAGGGCGACGGTTGTTGCCTACGATGAGCTCGTCACCCCAGCCATTCTCGCCCTAGCGCCTGAAAGCGCCGAACGCATCGCCGTGGGCCGCCGCGCGAATGGGTGCCGTCACCATGACGCGCGCATTCATCCGCTGGTGGTCGAGCGCGCGCTCGAGGGGAAAGAAGTGGTTCGCCTCAAAGGCGGAGACCCGCTCGTTTTCGCGCGTGGAGGCGAAGAGGCCGAAGAGTTGGCGGCGGCGCTCATTCCGTTTGAGATAGTCCCGGGCATTTCGGCCGCGCTTGGGGCCGCGGCAACGGCAAACATACCGCTCACTCACCGCGAGTGCGCCGCGAGCGTTACCCTCGTCACGGCACACGTCGCGCATGACCCCGCGGGCGTCGCCCCCGTCGCGCCGCGAGAGGGGACGCTGGTCTTCTACATGGCGCTCGGACGCATCGAAGAGACTTGCGCCGCGCTCGTGGCGAGCGGGCACACCGCGGACACCCCCGCGGCGGTCATTTCGCGCGCCACGATGCCCGACGCGCAGGTCGTCGTCGGAACGTTGTCGGACATCGCGCCACGCGTGCGCGAGGCAGGCGTGCAAGCTCCGGCGCTGCTCATCGTTGGGGACGTGGTCGCGCGTCGGGTCATCGCTGTTTCACCCAGCGAGGCGCTCATCGCGGCGGCGACCGGCTAGCCAGCGACTGCCGTTGGCGCCTTGCGCCGGGAGCTTCACGAGTGTGCCATCATGTGCCAGTGGGCGACATCCGTGACGCGCTGTGGTCGGCGGCAATGCCCTCTTTCGGTGCGAAAGCGTGCATTCGGGCGATGGAACGGGGCGTGCTCGGCCATCGCATTGGGGATGCTTCGGGAGGTTTGCGAGATGTCACGTAGGGCGGGAACGATTGCCGTTGGATTCTTCGTTGCGGGCGTCGCGTTCGGGTGTGGGGGCAAGGCCGGTACCGACGCGCGGTCGAGCGGTGCAGGGTCAGGCGGTTCGGGGGCTCCCGCCGTCGGCCCGCTGGGCGACGCCATGGCTCCGGCCGCGCAAGGCGACGCAAGTTCGCTCGTCGGGCCAAGTGGCCAAGATGACGCAGGTTCGCCAATCACGCCGACTGCGCAACCCGACGCGGGGTTCAACGCCCGGATTCAGAATCAGGTCATCGACAAGGTCGACGTCCTGTTCGACATCGATAATTCCGCGTCGATGGGCGACAAGCAGTTCTTTCTGACGCTCGCCATCCCGGACCTCATCGACCGCTTGATCAACCCAAATTGCGTGGACACGGCGACTGGCGCTCCCGCCGGAATTAAGTCGAACGGCGGCATGGGTTGTCCCACGGGCAGCAAGCCCGAGTTTCCGCCCGTGCACGATATGCATCTGGGCATCGTCAGCTCTTCGCTCGGCCAGCGCCTAAGCGAGCCGGATCCCACGGGAAGAACGGGGGTTTGCTACGACCCGCTGGTCGCTCAGGACCCGTTCTCCAACATCAACGCGCATATGGATGACAAAGGGCATCTCTTGGGTCGCTCCCTTGCATACGGTGCAAACGGCGCCACCGCGACGGAGGGCGTTGTCAACGACGCCGTCATTGCCGCGTACGGAATGCCTCCATCAGGTTTCCTCTACTGGTATCCGAGAAGGTCGCCACCACCGGTCGGGCCGGCCACACCGATTGCGGACCCAATGCAGCTGCAAAACGACTTTGCACAGCTTGTGACCGGAGTCGGTACGTTCGGTTGCGGCATCGAGTCGCAGCTGGAGAGCTGGTACCGGTTCTTGGTTCAGCCCGATCCGTACGAGACGCTTGCGCTCGATGCGAACCGGCACGCGCAGTGGCAAGGCGTGGACTCTGTGATTCTCAAGGAGCGGCACGACTTTCTGCGTCCCGATTCTCTGGTCGCGGTGGTCGTTCTCTCGGACGAGAACGATTCCGAAATCGACGTGCGCTCGCTTGGCGGCCTCGGCTACTTGTTCATGCGGACGCTCTTTGTTCCTCCGCACGGGACGACGCCGTGTCTCGGCAACCCGCTCGCTCCCGGCTGCCACTCATGCGGTCCGAGCGACACGGGGGACCCCAATTGCCTGCCCGCTCCTTCGGGGCAGTTGGTGCAGGAATACACCGCCGCGAACAATTGGGGCTACGACCCCAACCTCCGGCACGTGCACATGAGGGCGAAATACGGTCTCGATCCGCAGTTTCCGATCGAGCGCTATTTCACTGGGCTCACTTCTCCGAAGGTGCCCGATCGCAACGGGGAGTATCCCCCGGGCGTGTTGAACTACCAGGGTTACCTCCCTTCAAATCTGAAGTGCACCAACCCGCTTTTTGCCAAGGCACTCCCGGACGGAACTGCGACCGACCCAGCAACACTTTGCAACTTGCCCCAGGGCGACCGAACGCTGGATAAGATTTTCTACGCGCACATCGGCGGTGTGCCTTACCAGCTCTTGCATTTCAAGCCGGGCAATCCGGCCGCGAGCCTGCTCAGCGCGCAGGACTGGGTGAAGATTCTGGGCACCGATCCTCTGCGTTACGACTACACGGGCATCGACCCGCACATGATCGAATCGTACCTCCCTCGGCCCGGGCTCCCCCCGCCAGCCATGCCCAGCAACTCGGACCCCATCAGCGGGCGCGACTGGATCACTGACCAGGAGATGGTGCCGGGTTCGCACGTACTTAAGGTCGATCGCCAGTACGCTTGTACATTCAAGCTGCCGGCGCCGCGCGACTGCACGCTGAACTACAACATTCCTTACCGCTGCGACTGCCCATCCAGGGGAGGCGGGTTGACGCACGACCAAACCCCGCCCCTTTGCGACGATGCCGACCCGACTTCACAGGTCTATGCAAAGGCTTACCCGACGATTCGCGAGCTTCTTCTGGCGAAGCTTATGGGTAGCCAAGGAATCGTCGCGTCCATTTGCCCGCAAGAGACGGTTGACGCGACGTCGCCCGTCTATGGCTATCGTCCCGCGGTCGCCGCGATCGTCGATCGCGTCAAAGCGGGGCTGACCAACGCTTGTCTGCCCCGCAAGCTGCCGGGCGGTGCGGCAGCGTGTCGTTTGCTCGTGACTTTGCCTGCGAGGCCTGGCGAGTCGTGCAAGAACCCCATGTGCGATGCGGCTCGGGGCCTGACGGTACCCGACCCGAGTACGCTCAACGCATTCTGCGATTCGCAGGAGAGCGCTTACCTTGGTGCAGGCGGACTTCCGAACGCTCTGGGCGATCCGGCAAACCAATCAGCGTGTCTCTTGAACCAACTGCAGTCCACGGTCGATTGCGCCGCCTCGGGGACCCCCGGCTGGTGCTACGTCGAAGGAGGCAACAGCGGCTGCGCCCAGGCGATTGTCTTCTCCAGCGGGGCGCCGCCGCCTGGTTCGTTCACGACTCTTCAGTGCGCCAACTAAGCGCACCGCCCTCACTTCTTGCGTGCGGCGAGCTCGCGCACCAAATCGGCGAAACGGTCTCCGGTGGGAGTGCCGGATGCAATCCACTTGGCGCGCAGCTGCTTTGCGTTCTCGACCCACGAGTCCTCGGGCAGGACGTGCTCGATGATTTCCCGGAGTAGCCGTGTGAGCGCAGGCGTTGCGCCCGAGGAGGAGATGGCAATGGTGAACGGCGATCGGCGGATCACGGCGCCTGAGTACGCGCTTGCGTTCGTTGGATCGTCGATGGCGATCACGAACACATGGTGCGCCTGCGCTGCAGCAGCCACTTGCGCCTGTACATTGGCTTCGGACGTGGCCGCGACAATCAAGTACACCCCTTCGGCATCCTGATCTTCGAACCCGCGCGCAGACCAAGCGAGCGCCCGCGTACTCGCGAGCTCTTGCACCCGCGCCGTTGCTTCGGGCGAGACCACGTGCACCTGAGCCCGTGCGTCGAGCAGCGATGCAATCTTGCGCTCCGCCACCGCGCCCGCGCCCACGACAAGCACCCGGCGACCTTCCAGCTTCGCGAAGAGCGGGTAGAGGCAGGGCTCAGGCGATGAACTCATCCTGGGAGTCTATCGCAGCTCGATGTGCGCGCCCTCTGCGCGCAGGCGCTCGACGGTGGCAGCGATCGCCAGCTCACCCACATCGCACCCGGCGAGGGCCCTTCCTAGCCGCGCCGCGGCCACGAGCGTTGTCCCCGAGCCGCAGAAGGGGTCAACGACGAGCCCCCCCTCGCGACTCGACGCGCGCACTATGCGCTCGAGCAGCTTGAGGGGCTTTTGCGTTGGATATCCTGTGGTCTCTCGACGCAAGGGGGTGTTGGCGACCATAGCTGGGCAGTCGGCCCAGACACTGCCGATGGTTCGGCCTTCGTCCGCAAAGTAGCGGTATGTGCGCCCTGAGAGGGTTCGTTCGCGGTAGCGCCGACCGCTGTCATCGACGTTGGTGAAGTGCATCGCGAGGCTAGTCGCGGCGAAGGGTTCGCGCAGGTCGGGATCCCGCCCGTTCCAGACGAAGCTACGGCCAGCCGCGTACAAGAGCAGAGTCTGGTGCGTTACGGCTGGACGACGACGCGAGCCGCGTGCTCCATTGCCGGGCACCCACACCACCTCGCCCAAGAATGCCTTGCGGCCAAACACGCGATCGCACAGTCCCTTGGCTTCGTGCACGGCGCGGTGATCGAGATGCAGCCACATGGTGCCCTCGGGCGACAGACACTCCCGGGCAACCGCCACGCGCGGCTCGAGCCAAGCAAGGTACGCTTCCATGGAAGGCCATCGATCCTCGTACGCCGTGGGCCCGAGCATCCGCCAGCCGCCGCTCCTCGGGCGCGCCGCAAACGAGGCACCAACGCAAAATGGCGGGTCCAGGTAAGCGAGTTGGGCCGAACCGGGCGTCAGGTGCCGCAAGAGCTCGATCGCGTCGCAGCGGACGAGCAACCGAGGGCGGGCCGTCGCTACGGCATTCAGGGGGGCCACGGTGCGACAATCGCGTCGGACAGGGACAGTTCCTGACTCTCAAGAGGGACCAGAAGAGTCAGCGCCAGATTTTCGCTTGGCTCGTTGAGCGGCGCCACGTCGTTCGCGAGCCACGATCGCTCAGGTCCGTATGGCTCGCAGCCCGCGACTATTTCGTCGGTTGAGCACGAGGTTCGAACATGTATGTGGTCGTCGTGGACGCCTCCGTGAGTCGGTTGCGCCATCACGGCCTGCGCTCGATAGAGTGTCTCGGTCGATTCGCCGCGCGCGAGCGCCCACTCCGTGAGAAGCGCCTTGACGACCTCGCTCACGAAAATCCACTGGACCCGCGCTTCGCGGTCTTCGACCAGTGCTTTGACGAGGAGCCACTCGCGCTCGACATCAAATCGGAGCCACCGAACGTGCGCCTCGTCGCGTGCGAGCCCGTCAGCACCAAAGTGGATGAATCCGGGACTGTCGACCGGCGCGCCATCGAGCGTGCAAACGTAAAAGAGAAGGTCCGCGTCGAGGCCGGAGCGGTGTGAAAAGTGCGGCAAGAGTGGTCCGCCGCCGGTCCGCGTCGAGAGGTCGCCTACCGCAAGCACCGCCCCCGGTCGCTGATCGGACACCAAGGCCGCTGCGCGTTCGATGGCTCCGGAAAACCGCGAAATGGCCCAGTGCCGATCGTTGTCGCGCAGCCAGCGCAGACCGGGCGCATTGGCCCGAACCTGCTTGCCCTCCGCGAGCACTCCACGACCGGGCAACCCGATTGAGCCGTGCCACTGCGGCCAAAGTGGCGACGGAGCGCTAGCACAGCCCGTGGCCAGCACGAGCGCGAGCCCCAGCAGAGACCCAAAGGACAAACCTGGGACGAAAGCCACGCGCCATAACCTACCGAAGGGCGCGCCCGCGGGCGACTTTTCTTGTAACCTTGTGCCGTCCGTCTCCGTATCCCTCCTGCTATGCATACCCTTACGCGCGAGCTCCTTTTTGGCCGTGCGATCGTCGTTCTCGTCGGTTGCTCCCTGGCTTGCGGCAAGAAGGGCGATGCGGTCGACCCCGCCCCTGCCGCATCATTGGCGGCATCGATGGCAGACCCGACGGCGGCGACTTGGCACTACGCGATCGATCCAAAGAGCACCGTGCACGTCGACTTGCCGGGACTCAAGGAGCGGATCAAGGCCGACACGACAGAGGCGGCGGGCAGCCTCGATGTTGTTCCCAAAGAGCTCGCAAAGTCACGCGGGCAGGTGCGCATCGATCTCGCCACGTTTGCGACATCCACTTTCGGCAACGACAAGGACGCCACACAGACGAAGCACGCGCGCACCTGGCTGGAGGTGCAGATCGGCGATAAGACGAACGAAGAAATGCGTTGGGCTGAGTTCGCGATCCGATCGATCGACGCGTTGAGCGCCGCAAGCCTCCCGCAAGTCGCCTCCTCGAAGGAGGGTTCGGAAGATCTTCGCACGGTGACAATGACAGTGCGTGGCGAACTGCTCGTGCACGGTCACAAGGTACCCAGGGAGGACTTGGTCGATGTCGTGTTCCACTACCCTGCCGGTGCGGCATCCGATTCGAAACCGACGAGGATCGAGATCAGTTCAAGGCAGCCAATGCATGTCGTGCTCAAAGAGCACGACGTGGGGCCCCGCGATACGGCAGGCAAAGTACTTGAGTGGACGACGAACTTGATATCAAAGGTTGCTGACACTGCTGACGTGACTGTGCGTCTCGGTGCGACGCCCGCACCGTGACCACTTGGCTGGTCACACGTCCTCGGCTTCGCCGCAGCGTAGTCAAAACGAAGGAGATCAACAATGCGCCCCAATATGTCATTTGAAAAGTTTGCCGCCGTATTGGCGGCCCTCGGCACCAGCGCCGCTCTCGGTTGCGGGGGGGCGCAGCCCCAGCCGGTCAACGCGAGTGAGGTCGCGCCGCAGGGCCCGAGCGCCGCGGCGGCAGATTCAAAAACGCCGTCCGTGACCAGTGCGCCGGCATCTACGAACGCGGCGCCGTCGTCGACGGCTTCCCCACCGGCTACGAACGCCGCGACAAGCACATCCCCTTCAGGGGAGGCACCCGCCGCGGCGCCGGCTGTCGCCAGCGCGAGTCTCCCGCCTGCGAAGGCTCCCGCGCCCAAAGGGGGTGCGAAAAAGCCAGGCGCTTCGAAACCCTCCAATGCGGAGGCAAGCTGCGGGGCCGGGACGTGTGGCGGCGACGCCAAGAAGAAAGTCTGGTGACGCCACGCGTGCATGGGGTTGGCCTCGGCCTGCGGTGGGAGTTCATTGACGAGCTGGTTAAACGAACGCAAGAGGCCGAGGGCGACGGTCAACCCCTGCTCCCGCTCGACTTTCTCGAGGTCTCACCGGAGAACTACATGCGGCGCGGCGGCAAGTACCCCGCCGCGCTCGCGTGGCTCGCCGAGCGCTACCCCGTCGTGACCCACGGGTTGACGATGTCACTCGGTGGAACCGACACCATCGATAGTGGGTACCTGAATGACTTGTCCGGCATGCTACGCGCCGTGAAGACGCCCTGGCATTCGGACCACCTGTGTTTTAGCGCCGTGGACGGTCGGGTAGTGCACGAGCTATTGCCGGTGCCGTACAAGCGCTCCGGTGTCTTTCGTATCGCGGAACGAATACGTCAAGCGCGCGACACCCTTGGTTTGCCCATCGCGATCGAAAACGTGAGCTCGTATTGGCATCCGGGACGGGCGGAGATGGCGGAGTCAGAGTTTCTTGCGAACGTGTGCGAGGCGGCCGACTGCTCGCTGCTCCTGGACGTGAACAACGCATATGTCAACGCGACCAACTTCGGCATCGACACTTGCGCGTGGATGCGTTCGATACCGTTCGAGCGCGTCATCGAGATTCACGTGGCGGGTCACGAGTGGTTTGAGGTCGATGAGAAGGGTCTGGGGGACGCGCGCACCGAAGGTGCTGCAGGCGCCATGATCATCGACACCCACGGCGCAGAGACACCGGGTCCCGTCCTCGAATTGCTCGAACGCGCCCTCGCGCAAACAGGACCGGTTCCCGTTGTGCTCGAGCGCGACCAGAATGTCCCGTGCCTGGACGCGCTGCTCGCGGAGGTAGAAAAGGTACGTGCTCTTTGGCGCCAGTCATTCCGGCGGCTTGCGCGCTCCGAGTAGGACACCGCGGGCGGCGAGGTCAGCGAGCAACCGCGCGACCTCGGTCGTGTGAAGCTGGGCGTTGCGCCCTCGGCATGCGGCCTCGACGCCCGCGCCGAGTGAATCGCCGGCAGCAAGGCGTTCGACAATCGACGCGGCAAGGGGTGTGAGTTCGAGCCAGCGCACAGCTTGGGAAGAGTCACGAAAGCCCAACAAGTGAACCTCTCGAAGTGCTGGGATATCGATCGCGTCGTCGTCTTCGGCGTCGAGCTCGTGCACGGCCCATGAGTAGTTGGCCAGCTTCATGGAAGGCGCAAAGGCAAACGTTCGGTCCATCGCGATCTCGTCGAGCGGGGCCGCCCCCATCGTCGCTTCCGACGTCGCGACGGCGAAGCATGCGAGCTCGTGGGCGGCGAGGTCGACGAGATAGGGCGGCATGGCTGCGTCAACGCGCCAGCGGGGTTGCGCCCAGGCGAACAGCTCGCTCGGCACGTCTCGCAGATAGTGTGTCCGCGGTGACACCTCATTGAGAAATTGAGCCATGTCCACGTCGAAACGGCCGTCGCAGGCGCGATTCATGCGCGAGCGAGTACGCGGCATCAGGCGCCCGACGACCGCCATGAGTCCGTTTTGCACGAGAGAGCGGTACACAGCGAGCCCCCGCGGGGCGGCGACTGCGGCCTCGATATCGTCGCTTGCGACCCCGTGGCGCGCGAGGAAAGTGCGAAGGTCGTCGGCTGCCGCTTGACCACTGGTTTCGCCGAGGCACGCATCGGCAAGCGCGCGAGCCAGCGCGCGGTCAGCATCACTCATTCGACGAAGGCGAATTGGTGGTGCGTTTCGCTTCCTTCCGTAACGATGACGCTCGCGGCCTTCGTCTTCCCATCAGGCGAGACGCACGCGATCTTGTGTGCGCCGGCGGGCAATTCGAAGGTTGCAAGCGGCGTAACGCCACGTGGCGACCCATCGACCGAGATCGCGCACCAGCCCGGCATGGTGGCAACCGAAAGCCAGCCATTGCCGTGGAGCGCAGCCGCACTGCGCACGGCTGCGGGCAGGGAGTCGACCGAGACAATCGGAACGCCGTCCGAGACGGCGGTACCTGGTGCAGTCGGCTCGGCAGAAGGTTGCCGCGCCGCATGTCGCGTCATCGTGGGTATTGGGGGCGCCGTCCAGGGCCATGCTCCGCCGCTGGGCACGAACAGGGCCGCGACCCCCACAGTCAATGCGACTGCGGCCAGGGCACCCGCCCCAATCCACGCCAGACTGCGCGAGCCTCTATCGCCTGATCCGCGCTCTGCCCAATCGCGAGCGGGCGGTTCGGCGTCGGCAACGAATGCGGCGCTACCGACGGCACGAGGCGCGCGGACGCCGGCAGGCCGTCGCCTCTCCGTCTGGACGAGACATCGCCCATAGCAACGGAGTCGGATGCTGGGTGGGAATTCCGATCGGAGGGAAGTCTCTGATCCGAATCGGCGAGTGCCGAAATGAGGTCGTCCAACCGCTGCACAACGGGTTCGAATGAGCCAAGTCGCTTCGTCCTGTCGGTCATCATGCAGTCACGGACGAGCTCGCGAAGCGGCTGCGGCAATTGTGGCGCGAGGTCGTCGATTGGCCTTGGCTGCGTTGTAGCGATCGCGATGATGAGAGCATTGAGATTCGACGCGGAATATGCACGTTGTCCGCACAGCGCCTCGAACAACATCGCTCCGAAGGCGAATACGTCGGTTCGCCCATCGATCCCGTCCGCGCCCAAGGCTTGCTCCGGGCTCATATAGAGTGGCGAACCGAGGATGGTACCGTGCACGGTCAGCGCGTCGTTTGCGTCACCCTCGAGGACCTTGCTCACCCCAAAATCGAGAACCTTGGGAACGACACGCCCACCGCGGTCCGTATGGAGAAACACGTTGGTTGGCTTCAGGTCACGATGGATAATCCCGCTGCGATGCGCAGCGGCGAGCGCGTCGGCCACGTCTCGCATGAAAAGCAGGAAATCGCGTAGCGGCATCGGCGGTTGCTCGTGGCGTAAGGCGGCGTCGAGCGACGCGCCGGTAAGAAGTTCCATGACCAGAAACAGCGCGCCCTTCTCGGTCTGCCCGACATCGATCACCTCGATGATATTGGGGTGGTTAATGCGTGCGCTGACCTTGGCTTCGAGCATGAAGCGGTGTGCCGCCTCCGGCGTTCGCGCGACCTGCGGCAGCATGAACTTGATGGCGAATTTGCGGTCGGTAAAGACATTCGTCGCCGACCACACCGACGCCATACCGCCCATCCCGAGCAGTGAGTTCAGGCGGTACTTGCCGACGATAGTCTGACCTTCATCCATCTTGCTGTCCTCCCATATCTCCGGCGCCGCCCTTTCTCGCTCCGATTGCCGCAACCTTTCAAGTCGATCAGAAGCGGGTGTCTCGTCAAGAAACCTGCGACACGGCCGCGTTCGCTCACCAAGAAGCGTCTCAGGCAATTGCGTAGCGTTTACCATAGGTTCTTGGTGCTTGGTGCTTCAGGAACGTGTCATTTCTGCGTCAGCGTGGGGGGACCCCAAATTCGCACTCCGCCGACCATCCCAGGCAAGACGCCGAGTGATCCAAGAGATCGCGGAGAGTTCACGTGAAGGGATGCGTAAGAAAAAGAAGATCCGTATCGATGGTTTGAAGAGGTTATACGAAGAAGAAAGTACGCATTGACGGCGACCGAATCACCAAGGAGGGATCGAATAACGCGGCGTTCCCCGTGAATCATGCGAAGACCATCTGAGGGAATGCTAGCACTGGAAATTGCCTACCCGATTGATCCACGGGGCGCCGACTTCGTGGGCGCCGCAAGCGCCGCCCAACAATAAGATCACGCCAGCGCGATGGGCGTCGCGCATGTCATCGGCGCATGTTATGCAAACCCATTCGTGAATCGGTTCGAGTCGGTTCTTTGGAGAGGACGCCAATGCACAAAGTAATCAGCTCTCGAATCGCAATGCCGCTTCTCGCCATTGGACTGGCGGCTTGCGGATCCAGCAGCCCAGACCAGAGCTCTGGACCGGACGGCGGCTCCGGGGGCAGCGGGAGCTCGAGCGGCAGTAGCTCCAGCGGCGCCAGTACCGGCAGTGCCGTGGGCACCGGTTCGAGCGGCACAAGCACGAGCGGTACGAGCTCGAGCGGCGCCGGCACGAGCGGCACGAGCTCGGGCGGTATTAGCTCCGGCGCGAGCACATCTGGAGCTCCCAGTGGGAGCGCCTCCGGCGGCTCCACCGGATCGAGCGGCGGCAGCTCCGGCGCGAGCAGCGGCAGCGCAGTTGACGGAGGAGGCGCCGAAGCGGGCGCAGGCGGCTACGCCTGCAATTTGATCCTGGGGGTCTCGGCGACTGGCGAATGGGTAAACCAAGGCGGCTTCTACAAACTGGTCGATGGGACGCGCTGGGAAGCGAGAACGCGCGAGCACGCGTACGCGCACCTGTGGCCCACCGACATGACGTTCTGGACGGCCCCGTTCGACCCGGCTGTCGGCCCAACGGGTACGCCGACCGGCATGCCAGCCCACGCGTGCTCCCAGGGGTCGACGTCGCCCGATCGCGTGGTTTTCATTGCGTTCGAGGCCATTGCCGACGCGGCGTATCACACGCAAATGGCGTGGCAGATGAACTTCGAGCAAGTGGTGACCGCCATTCAGAGTCACTACCCCGGCGTCAAGCGCATCGAGCTCATGACGATGGTGCGCGGACCCGGCACGACGGGACCTGGTACGAGTTGCGGCACTGACGAAGACATCATTCAGCCGTACATTGATTCTGCCATCACCGCCGTCGCCATGAACCACGCGCAGCTTGTAGTGGCAGCTCCCAAGATTTACGTGGGAGCGTGCAATTGGTTTGACGGCACCGGACCGCACTTCTGTGCGAACGGGGCATGCGCCGGCAAGCCCGATCTAGTTGCCAAACTAATCGCGGATTACTACAAGGCACACCCGTGATCGCACCTCCCCACCTTCGGCGGGGCGCAGCAAAACCTGGCGGGACGTTCCGGCTTCGCCCGGGCGTCGTCGAACGTAAGGAGTTCTCGTATGGCTCGATGCATCGCGCTTGCGCCCATCGTGTTGTTCACAGCCGCAGCTTGCGGTGCTGAAACGCCGCCGGCCGCGTCGCCCGCGTCCGAAGCGACCGCCGCTCCGGTCGCCAAGAGCAGCGCGCCCGACCCCACGCCGAGCGCGTCGCCCGCTGCGCCCGCGGCAGCGGTCGAAGCGCCGAAACCGGCAGGGCCTGCGCCTGTCGTTACGTTCACAGGGGGGTTTCTAAAGCCCGAAAGCGCGGTCTACGACGCCGACGCGGATCGCTATCTCGTGTCGAACATAAACGGCGTCGGAGTCGCGAAGGACAACAATGGCTTCATCTCGGTGCTCTCGCCCGGGGGGCAGGTGACTGACCTCAAATGGATCGAGGGCGGCAAGAAGAAGGTGACCCTCGACGGCCCGAAGGGCCTCGTCATCGTCAAGGGCGTTCTCTACGCCTCGGATATCACGGTCGTGCGCATGTTCGACCTCAAGACCGGCGCGCCCAAGGGCGACATTCCCGTTGCCGGCTCGACTTCGCTGAACGACATCGCCGCCGCGCCGGACGGAAAGATCTACATCTCGGACACGGGCAAGAAAGTCGGTCCCGATGGGCAATCGCTGGTGCCGAACGGGCAGGACGCGGTCTACGTCATCGAGAAGGGCAAGGCAAAAGTTCTCGCGAAGACGACGGAGCTGGGCGCGCCCAACGGCGTTCTCTGGACGGACAATGGGCTCGTCGTCGTCACCAACGACGATTCGGGCGACATCTACCGCCTCGACAGCAAGGGCAAGAAGCAGGACATCACGAAGCTGCCGGCGGGCAATCTCGATGGCCTTCTCGCGCTTGACGACTCGCTCCTTGTCACGAGCTGGAAGGCAAGCTCGATCTTCCGCGGCAAGCTCGGAGGCACGTTCGAGGTGGCCCTCTCGGGCCTGACCGCCCCCGCCGACATCGGTTACGACACGAAGCGCGGCCGACTTCTCGTGCCACTGCTCAAGGACAACACGATCGTCGTCTTCGAGCTGAAGTAGGCGCGATCACGCCGCCTGGGAAGCGCTTCTGCCTCGGCTGGCGTAAAGAAGCGCCAGACCCAAGAGCGTGACGCCGATCGATGCGGTCAGGCCCTGCACGGCGGCGCTGAGCGAGCGTTTGGAGATGATGTCCCAGTAGTTGGCAACGACGCCGATGAGCGTTGCGCCGACGAGTGCGACGCTGCTACCCGCGACGAGCAGATTGCGGCTCGGCCCTGCGTGCAGGGCCGACTCCACGTCGGCCGGTTTGAAGTCACGTCCGGCGAAGGCCATGATCGTGAAGAACGCGAGCGGGTGCATCACGCCGGCAATGATGAACAAGGGCACATACGTGTGCGTGGCCTGCAAGAGCCCACCCACGATGAGCGTCATGAACATTCCGCCGATGGCTCCCGTCATCCCGCCGAGGCCGACCACGGAGGCGACCACTTTCTTCGGGAACATGTCCGACACGCAGGTGAAGAGGTTTGCCGACCACGCCTGGTGCGCCGCCGTGGCGAGGCTGATGAGCGACAGAGCGATGACGAATTCGTGGGTGAGCACTGCCCAGATCGCACCGGGCATGCAGAAGGCGAAGATCGCCATCGCCGTGAGCCGACCGCGGCCCACGCTCCAACCTTGCTTGATCAAGAAGCCGGAGAGCCAGCCTCCGCCCACACTGCCGAAGTCGGCCGCGATGTACGGATAGAGGAGCAGGACAGACGCGGTGAGCGCAGTGACATGGCGCTCCTTGGTCAAGTACGTGGGCAGCCAGAAGAGAAAGAACCACCACACCGGGTCGGTCATCATCTTGCCGAGCAGGAAGGCCCACGCTTGGCGGTAGCGCAGAAGCTGCGTCCACGGAATACGTACCGCAGAGCCGGGCGGATCCTTGTCGCTCAAGATGAGCGCGCGCTCTTCGTCTCCCAGCCCGGGATGCGAATCGGGCGAGCGATAGAAGAGGGCCCAGAGAAGGATCCAAAGGAAACCCAACGAGCCCGTCAGGATGAAAGCCGTCCGCCACCCGGCCGTTGTCGCGAGCCAAACGATGACGGGCGACAGCATGATCCCAAAGTTGGAGCCGGAATTAAAAATGCCTGCGGCGAAGGCGCGCTCGCGCCTTGGAAACCACTCGGCGACGGTCTTGATGCAGCCGGGGAAGTTGGCCGCTTCGCCGAGACCGAGGGCGAAGCGAGCGATGGCAAAACCGACCACGCTGTATGCGAAGGAGTGGCATAGGGCGGCGATGCTCCATACGAAGACGGCCCAAAGCAGACCCAACTTGACCCCGAATCGATCGAGAAGGCGGCCGGCAAAGCCGAAGCCTATGGCGTAGGCGAGCGAAAAAGCGAAATTGATCCAGCCGAAGCCGGCGTCGTCCCACCCGATCTCTTTCTTCAAGATCGGGTTCAAGACGCCCATCGTCTGGCGATCGATGTAGTTGATGAGCGTTACCAAAAAGAGCAGGCCACATATGTACCAGCGCAGGTGTTTGACGACCCGGCTTGCGCTGCTTGCAACGACCGCGGACTGGTTAGTCATCTGCTTACCCTCACCGTGTGGCGGCTTCGAGACCCGATCCGGAGGCAGCGAAAGCGGGCTCCACGTTGACTACGCCCATCTTTCGGTCCTCTCTTTCGCGGTGAGCTGCCATGAGCCAAACGAAGTTGATGGCATGTCCTGGAATGGCCACGTTCGGGTGGTAACCGTGCGGCACGCACACCGCATCCCCATCGCGCACGACACCGATGAAGTCAGGCTCCTCGCCCTTCGTGTAGACGCACTGGATGCCGAACGCCGGCGCCGGCATGTCAAAGAACACGTAGAGCTCTTCAAGCATGGCGCCGTGCTCGTGGGGCGGCCAACTCGTCCAATTGCCGGGAGCGGAGCGAGTAAAGCCGCCGACGATTCGACCCGCCTGTACGTTCTTGCCGATGAGAACATTCAGTGTTCTCTTCGCGGCGTCGCTGCCCGTTTGAAACCTGAGTGACTTGTCCTTCTCCACGTCGGCATAGCGAACAAGTTGCACGGGGTAGACGTCGGCGACGTCCGCCTCGAAATCGACGAGGTCGACATGCTCCTCCGTCGCGACCTCTACGAAGGCACCTCGGGGCAGGTAGATGGCGTCGTACTGTCCGAGCGCGTGCGTCTCTCCTTTGACGCGCACGTTGCAGGTTCCCGAGAGACAGATGAGCCCCACCTCCCGGCCCTCGGTCTCGAACTTCACGCGAGGCAGCTCGGCATCGAGAAGGATCCTTCCATAGTGAAGCCTCTCCATCGCGCTCGTGCGAGGAGTCACCGAAAGGTTTCGTCCCTTCCTTGAGGCCGTGTTTCGGAAAACGAGATTGCCCGCGGCTTGCATACGCGTGGCTCCTGTGGGCAAGGGACGATGCGTTGTTCTACTGGACCTTGACGACGAAGTAGTTGAACGGAGGGGTCACTTCGCTAAACCAGTGCGGTGTGCCGTGAGGAATGACGATGACGTCGCCCTTCTGCAACTTGTGGGGCTCGCCACCCTTGACCGATGGCCCCCGAAGCTCTTCGACGTTGCCCTTGTCGGGTGCTGCGTCCACGAGTTCGCCGCCCGTCACGAAAGTCGCCGACCCCTCGACGATGTAGAAGATGTCGGTATCCTTGGTGTGAACTTCCGCTGGCTTCTTCGCGTCGTCGCGGTGGGCCGCGAACATCTTGTAGTTCTCGACAGCGTAGAGCGGGCCACCCTTCTTGAAGGTGTCCGCCACCTTGTCTTTGGGAAGGTAGGTAACGACCGCGCTGCTCGGCTTTGCGTCGGGCTGACCCGCCGTCGAACCGATGGTGGCCGCCGGAGCGCCAGGTGCTGCTGCTGCCGGTGCCGCCGCGCCCTGTGCGGGTGAGTCCGCTTTTGGCGTCGTCGATGCGCAGGCGAACAAACCGAGCGCGGCGCCCGCAATGACGTGAAAGTGTGTACGCGTAGTCATGGAAATCTCCTCCTCGCGGGCGCGAGCTTATCGTCGTGCTGGCTTCTTTTGGGAAGTACTTTTTTTCTCATGGTTTCCCTTTACCGGTTTGGGGAAGGGGCCCCAAACAACAAACCTGGAGCGGGCGGGGCCCCAAACAACAAACGTCGAGCGGCCGGGACCCCAAACAACAAACTTTTCCCGATGCGGACGGCGGTACCGGTACCAAATGACAACGCTTGGCCCGTGGAGAAGCAGCCCCCCCCGCACCCGTCCAACTAGTGCGCTATTTTCAATTCACCCTGTAGTGCATTGGCCGGGCGAAGTGTTCGTATTAGACTTCACATAATCTTCAGTTTGCGCGGAGCGCTAACGCGGCGTTGGCTCCACTGCGCTTGCACAGATCTCGGCATTCGGAGAGTCAATGCGAACGCGATCACGGCGCCGATGCGCCGCCCAGTCGGTCTTTCTTCTTCGCAACGGACCGTGGCGGAGTGCACTCACACTCTCGTTGGCGCTTTGCGGTTGCGGCGGCGGCGGGCAGGCGCCAAACGCCGCCACGGGCAGCGGCACAAGCGGAGCTTCGTCTTCGGGCAGCGGGACGGTCTCCGGATCCGGCAGTCCAACGGGTGCCAGCACAGGCGCGGGCGCGGCGACCGGCGACTCTGCCGCGAGCGGCGCCAGCACCGGCACGGCGACCAGCGGGGCAGGGAGCGCTGGGCTCTCGGGCGCAAACGGCGGCTCAGGTGCATCGACCGACGATGCCGGCAGCGGGGCGTCCGACGGCGCGACCCCGAGCGACGCGTCGACCGACGGCCCCAGTACTCCGCTCAATCCGAGCGTCCTCGCGATGATGAGAAAGGTCGCCGATTGGCAACTGGGGCAGGGCGGCGTCAACGGGATCGACTGGATTCACGGCGCGATGTGGACCGGCATCCTTGCGACCTATCAGGCCACCGGTGACGCGAAGTACCTCACGGCCGTCAAGACGTGGGGCCAGGCCAGCAACTGGTCGCTTGCCGGCGGCATCACGACCAACGCGGACAACCAGTGCGCAGCCCAAACCTATTTCGACGCGTACTTGCTTGCCCCCGGTGCCGCGAACATGAGGCAAGTGACCGGCGCCAAGCCGTCCTTCGATGCGATGTTAACTTCGGGCAACGCGGGTTGGACATGGGAGGATGCGCTCTTCATGTCGCCTCCGGGGCTGACGCGGCTCGGCGTCATCGAGAATGACCCGCGATATTTTCAGCTGCTCGATTCGAATTGGGCGAGGGCTTATGCGTCTTTGTTCAACGCTGCGGATGGCTTGAGTTGCCGCGATCCCAACTGCAATGGCGTCTATTGGGCCCGTGGCAACGGCTGGGTCATTGCGGCCCTCGCGCGCGTGCTCGAGTACCTGCCTGCAACCGAAGCCAAGCGCCCCACCTACGAGGCGCAGTTCAAGACGATGGCCGCTGTGCTCAAGAAATGGCAAGGCACCGACGGCTTGTGGCGGTCGGACATCACTCATCCCGCGCGATTTGCCAATCCGGAGAGCAGCGGAACCGGGTTCATGACTTTCGCCATCGCGTGGGGGATCAATAGTGGCCTCCTCGACCGCGCCACGTATCTGACCGTCGCTCAAAAGGGCTGGCAGGGGCTCGTCACCACCGTCGCGCCCAGCGGCATGGTTGGATACGTGCAGGCCGTCGGAGGGGCGCCTGGTCCGGCGGGACCCGGCAATACGGCGGAGTACGGCACGGGCGCGTTCCTCTTAGCAGGCAGCGAGGTCGCGAGGCTTGGACCGTAGTGCGCGTCGAGGGGCATTGTATTGTCGGCCAATCCCGGCCGGCTTGCATGCACGGCGCAATGAAACACCAACAGTGGAAATACGATGTTTCGGAGTGACTGGAAGCAATTTTTGATTGCCACTCTCGGGCACCCTGCCCGTTTCCCGCGTAGACTTGCGTGAGCTCCTTTGTCACCTTGCAGCTACTTGTTTTCTCGCCGGCTGAGAGGGAGGGGGACACGCCGTCTGCACGTTGTTTCTCGGAGGAAGCATGCCGAAACACATTGAGACCTTGCCGCTGAGCCAACGCAAAGCGGGCTCGAGCTCGACAAGAGCGAGGTACGTAACGGTGTGGGGATGTTTGGCCACATCGCTGCTTGCCGCATGCTGGGGCGTCCAGGAACACCAGGGGGACGCGCCACCCATGGTGAAGCTACCGGATTTTGGCTCGGGCTCGAGCAGCTCCAGCGGCACCGCCAGCGGCGGCGCGAGCAGCGGGACGGCCTTCATGTCGGGATCCATGCTGCCATCGACGGGTTCGATCGCTGCGACGGGGAGGCCATCGAGCGGCGGATCGTCCACTGGCGCAATGACATCCAGCGGTAGCGGTAGCGGTAGCGGTTCGTCGGGGGTCGCAACTGGCGGTTCGTCGGGGGTGGCAATGCCTGGCAACTGCCCGGCGTCCAATGCACCGCCCTCGGGGATGACGATCACTATCAATGGAGTCGCGGTTCCGAAAGAGAAGGCGATTGCCTTCATTCATTTTGGGCACTCCAATATGGCCGGCCGCGGCGGAATGCCGCCCACGTCTAGGCCCTTCTTCTTCACCGACATCGATCCGCAAGCGGTGTTCTACAAACAGGGCGCCTTTCATCCCGCGCTCGAACCGTTCACCGCCGGTGACAGCATGAACAATAGCCCCTACTACAGCGGCGAAATTGCGCCGTTGGCTGGGCCCGGCACCGCAATCGTCAAAGAAGCCCACGCAATGGCTCCGAGCTACTATTTCATATCTCTCGGTCATGGGACCGCATCGTCATTCTGTTCGCAATATCTTCCGGGTCATCTTTACTACGATTCAATGATGACAGAGCCCAAGGCGCTTCTTGGAAAAGTGACGTTCGGCGGCATCTTCGTGATGCTCGGCATCACCGAACGCCACGGTACTTCGGCAGATGTCAACGGATACGCGCAGTGCATCAACACTTTGATAACGCAAATTCGCACCGATCTCGGAGAGCCGAAGCTTCCGCTTCTTTTGACCGACTACGAGATGATGGCGCAAGACCTGCCGCCGACGGCGCCTTTCGGGCAGCAAATCATTCCGCAGATCCACATGGTGCCGAGCGTCGTCACCAATAGCGCGCTCGTTCCCACAGACAATCTCGTCATGGACAAACAGCCCGACCACCACTTCGACCTCGAAGGGCATAAGGTGTGGTCTCAGAGAGCCCTCGACATCATGAAGCAGAAGTGCTGGTTCCCCTGGAGCGGGTAGATCGCTAGTCGCTCGAACATCACCGCGTTACCGCGCTGCTCCACGGGTACTTGCGCCAGGGCGAGTTAGCCTCGGTGAGCAAGGTTGTGACTGCGCCGGCAAGCTCGGCGCTCGTCTTCAGCACGTGCAAAGCCCTATCGCCCGCGTACAAACCGCCCGTGTGCGTGCAAGAAAAAGTTTTGTCGCCGCAAACGAAAGTTTTCATCCAGCACAACGAGCGTTTGTCCCGTCGCAAAGAAGTTTTGTCGCGACACGATCCGCTTCACTCACGTCACCAAGTGCGTTTGTCACGTCACACAGAAGTTTTCTCGCGTCGATCAGAAGTCTCCACCGGGGACTGTGCGCTCTTGTCACGTCGCGAAGAAGTTTTGTCGCGAGGGGATCCGCTTCACACACGTTGCCAAAAACCTTTGTACCGGCGACACGCGGTTTGCACGCGGGCGAACGAGCTTTACAACCCCCGGATTGCGCTCTTGTCGGTGCAAACAAAGAGTTTGGATCGAGGACGAGACGCCGTTATCGCGCCGCGCAGAAGCTTGATCCGGTGAAGCTGCCCCTCTGTTTCGAGGCTATGTCGGTGCCGGGTCGAAGAGGAACCGCACTTCCCTCCAAACGACATGGCTCCGAAAAGCCGCTGAAAGAAAGGCCGTGCTCTTGTTTGGCTCACCGGGGGCAACGCGTTCCTCGGACGACCTGCCCCCTAAGCCCCGGCGCTCTCGCCGGGACCTCGCACCACTCAGCCCGGGCCTGCCGGGAGAAGGAAACGAGAACGACGATGCCGAACAAGACGCTCTTCACGACGATTGCTTTCGCGTCCGGGTGGGCCGCGCTCGTGGCCTGCTCCGGGGACGACACCACCAGCCCCAGTGCGCCGGCCGACTCTGGAGGGGACAGCACCATGACCGCCGAGGCAGGTCCAGAGGCCTCGCCGGGCAAGGACGGCGGCGACGCCACGACCCCGGAAGCTTCGAGCGAGGCGGGGG